>Ga0164294_10000269_pt1 | contig 48117 bp, 38 predicted proteins | sample GEODES005metaG_FD_111479 | JGI IMG/M metagenome (GOLD analysis project Ga0164294, IMG submission 111479) | Oligotrophic lake water microbial communities from Sparkling Lake, Wisconsin, USA - GEODES005 metaG | ecosystem: Environmental > Aquatic > Freshwater > Lake | place: USA: Sparkling Lake... | reverse complement strand
TTCTTGGCGGCGAGGCTGCCCGCGATCGCGAGCATCGGCACGATCACGAAGAAGCGCCCCACCCACATGCAGACCGCCAGCGCGCCGTTGTAGAAGGGCGTGCCCGAGGTGATGCCGCCGAACGCCGACCCGTTGTTCCCGACCGAGCTGGTGAAGGCGTAGAGGATCTCCGAGAAGCCGTGCGGCCCCTTGTTGAGTGGCCCCGCGAGTCCCGCGGTGGTGACCGTCGCCAGCGCCGTGCCGCCGAGGATGGCGAGCGGGAGCACCGCGATCGCGAGCACGGCGAGCTTCACCTCGCGGCCTTCGATCTTCTTGCCGACATATTCGGGCGTGCGGCCGACCATCAGCCCGGCGACGAACACCGCGAGAATGGCGAAGAGCAGGAAGCCGTATATGCCGGAGCCGACACCGCCGACGACGATCTCGCCCAGCTGGATGTTGAACAGGGGCACGAGGCCGCCGAGCGCGGTGAAGCTGTCGTGCATCGCGTTGACCGCGCCGCACGAGGCGGCGGTGGTGACGACCGCGAACAGCGCGGAGGCGGCGGCGCCGAAGCGCACCTCCTTGCCCTCCATGTTGGCGCCTGCGAGGCCCAATTGGTGGAGCATCGGATTGCCCGCAGCCTCCTGCCAATAGCAGACGACGACACCGGCCAGCACCATCAGCAGCATCGCGCTCAGGATCGCCCAGCCCTGGCGGACATTGCCGACCGCCTTGCCGAAGCACCAGGTCAGCCCGACGCCGATCGCGAAGATCGACAGCATCTGGACGAGGTTGGTCAGCGCGGTCGGGTTCTCGAACGGATGCGCCGAATTGGCGTTGAGGAAGCCGCCACCATTGGTGCCGAGCATCTTGATCGCTTCCTGGCTGGCGATCGGGCCGATCGCGATGACCTGCTTGGCGCCTTCGACCGTGGTGGCGGTGATCTGCTGGGTCAGGGTCTGCGGCACGCCGCTGATCAGCAGATAGAGCGCGTAGACGATCGAGATCGGCAGCAGCAGATAGAGCGTGATCCGCGTGCAATCGGCCCAGAAATTGCCGAGCGTCGTCACCTGCCGCCGGGCGAAGCCGCGAAACAGTGCGAAGGCGAGCGCGATGCCCGTCGCGGCCGACGTAAAATTGTGGATGGTCAGCGCCAGCATCTGGCTGAGGTTCGACATCGCTGCCTCACCCGAATACCATTGCCAATTGGTGTTGGTGGTGAAGCTGACCGCGATGTTCGCCGCGCCATCGGGCGTGACGTTCGCCATCCCTGGCGCGTTGAGCGGCAGGAAGGCCTGCGTGCGCAGGATCGCATAGGTGAACAGCGCCAGCACCGCGTTGAAGATCAGCATGTGCACCGCGTAGCGACGCCACCCCATCTCCTCGTTCGGATCGATGCCCGAGAGGCGGTAGAAACCGCGCTCGATCGGGCCGAAGACGCCATGCAGCGGCGTCCGCCGCCCCTCGTACAGCGCGAACAGCCACAGCCCGATCGGCTTGGTGATCGCCAGCAGGAGCGCGAAGAAGACGAGGATCAGGATCCAGCCCTGAATGGTCATGTTCTTAGTCCCGTCAGAATCGTTCGGGCCGCAGCAGGACGGCGACGAGATAGAGGAGAAGGCCGATCGCGAGGATCGCCGCGAGCCAGAGATCGATGGTCATCGCCGATCCTTCACGCCTGATCGCACAGGCGAACGTAGGCGAGCGTGGCGGCAAGCAACCCGCCCATGATCGCGATCCAGATGATGTCCTGCATAAACCCTCGTGAGCCAGCTTCGAGGGTGAGCGATTAGGGGCATGCCGCGTAGGGAAGCGAGAGCGCTAGATGTGAGACCGCATAGTGATTGCGTATGAAAGCGCATCGGGCGGTTTGCACCGTAATAAGCGCGTTGCAGATCGGCCTTTGTAGGCCGAGGTCCTGCAATTAAGATCACGCTATAGAGCTGATATTGCCAAAATAGGTCCGGACCTCGCTTCGAAACTCTTCGACCAGGCGCGAGGGGGCGGAGCGGGCCGATGTGACGAGCGCATAGTCGTGCCGGATGCTCGGATTGAAGGGACGAGCCACCAGCGGCGCGCGCAAATAGGTTTTCGCGAGCAGTTCGTTGAGCACCGCGACGCCGATGCCCCGCGCGGCGAGCGCGCAGGCGGCGCTCACGGTATGGCTTTCCGCGACGATGTAGGGGCTGCCTCCACAATCGCGAAACATCTGGCGCAGCTCGTTGCCGTAGGCGCTGCCGGTGCCGAGCATGATGAAGGGCGCGCCGCTGAGCAGCGCCGGCGTCAATAGCGGATGCCTGGCCAGCGGATTGTCCTCGTGTAGCACGCAGACCGAGCCGCTGCTCACGACAGTCTCCCCGACCAGTTCCGGATGCTCGATCGGCAATTTGATGAAGGCGCAATCGACGACACGCGTCGCCAGCATGGCCTTGGTCGTCGCGATGCTGCGGCTGTCGATCGAGAGGCGGACGCGGGGGAGGCGCTTGAGGAAGGCTGCGGCAATGTCGGGAACGATGCCCTCGACGAAACTGGGCGGCGCGATCAGCCGCAATTCGCCGGTGTTGAAACAGCCGATATCGTCGATCAGGCTGTGGACGCGGGCGACCCCCGCAAGCGCCAGCTCCACTTCACCGGCCAGTTGCAAAGCGTCGTTGGTCGGGATCAGTCGCCCCTTGTCGCGATAGAAGAGCTCGAACCCGATTTCCCGTTCCAGCTGCGCGATCAGCCTGCTGATGCCCGGCTGCGACAGGCCAAGCGCCTGCCCTGCGGCCGTCGCGGATCCCCGGCGCATGATCTCCGCAAAGCCCTGCAGGGCCCGCAGGCCGACGGGACGCCGCGCGAGACGCTCGGCGCGGTTCACTGGGCCCTAGCCCACGTCTCTGGGCATGACGGGCAGCACGATGTGCGACGGATGCTCCGGCCCCATGTGGAGGGTGTTGCGCGCGCTCTGCGGGGCCTGTCCGGCCACGCGCCAGTCCGTGTTGGGATTGACGTCGAAATGCGGGAAGTTGCTCGATGCGATGTCGACGCGGATGCGATGCCCGCGGGCGAACAAATTGCTCGTCGGGAAGGCGTGGACTTCGATCGGATAGACAGTGCCCGGCTCCATCGGCTGCGGCGCCTCGAACGTGTTTCGATAGCGCGCGCGCAGGATGCCATGCGACAGGTTCATCGCAAAGCCCTCGGGATAGTCGGCGCTCGGCGGGTAGACGTCCATGACCTTCACGGTGAAGTCGGTATCGACCGCCGAGGAACTGACGAACAGGTGCGCGACGATCGGCCCCGTCAGCTCGACATCCTCTTCCAGCGGCAGGGTTTCGAAGGAGAGGAGGTCGGCGCGATCCGACAGCGCACGGCCGGGCTGGGTGGCGCCATAGAGGCCTTCGCACTCACGCTGGTCATACGCTCCGGCCGCCATCAGCGGGGCGCCCGACGTGACCGCGCCACCGATGGTCGGCACTGGCCTGGTCGGGTCCGCATCGTAGCCGAGCACGCCGGCAGCAGGCACCGGCTCCGCCAGACGTCGATCCGGATGGAAGTGGAAGCGCGTCGGCACCATCGCCGGCGGCGGCCAATCGGCCTCGCCTCGCCACTGTCCGCCGTGATCCAGCCGGCCGTCTGCGGTGCGTCGACCGCTGCCTCCGCCCATGACGAAGAGCGTCACCGGATCGGGCAGATAGGGCGATGGCTCGCTGCCGCGCAGATGCTGATCGAACCAATGGCGGCGCAGGGTCACGAAATCCGGCGCGATTCCCGCATCGAGGGGCGCTTCGGGGCCGAACTCGACATCGCCCGCATGCGAGACCGATCTCTGGCCATGCGTCCATGGCCCCAGGACCAGCTTCATGCCCTGACGCCCGGCTCCGCGCAGCCCGGCGAAATTGTCGATCGCCGTCTGCGAATAGGGATCGTACCAGCCCGACATGTGGATCATCGGGACGTCGGCGGTCTCGCCGTAATAGCCCCGCCAATAGAGGCCGCGGCGCTGCCAGAAGGGCGAAAAGACCTCGTGCCGCCACTGTTCGAGGACGTAATTCTCATAATCGGGGGCTGCGGCGACCGGCGAATGGCCTTCGCTCCAGGGATTCACACGGACCCATTCCCCGATGTCTTCCGCCGCGATCGCCGCGGCCCGCTCCGTATCGCCATCCGCGACGGCCGCCTCCAGCGCCTGACTATAGGCCCAGGTCAGTTGCTTGAGCTCGAACGCACCGCCCTGGCGGACGCCGCCCTGATAGGCATCGGAGAAGCCGCCGCAATCCAGCACCATCGCCGCCAATCCCGGCGGATCGAGCGTCGCCAGTGCGGCCTGGACGTGCGCGCAATAGGAAAGGCCCAGCGTCCCGATCTTGCCGTTGCACCACGGCTGCTCGATCAGCCACGCCAGCGTATCGTAGCCATCCTCGGCCTCGTTCAGATATTTGACGAACGTACCTTCAGAGCCGAACCGTCCCCGGCAATCCTGCAGTACGTATGCATAGCCGGCGGCGACGAACTGCGCGGCGATCTCCGGCTTCGCGCGCGGCTCCGGATCGATCGCGGTACGATCGCCATGGTTGGTGCCGCGCTTGTCGTACGGCGTGCGCTCCAGCAGCACGGGGACCGGTCCGGATGCCGCCTCGGGCGGAAGATAGATGTCGGTCGCAAGGCGCACGCCGTCGCGCATCGCGACCATGACGTCGCGGGAGATCGTGGAAGTCATCGACAGTCCTAGTAACCGGTCGCCACGGCGATCATCATCGCGCCCACGGCGAGGAGCGCGAACAGGCCCATCAGCGGGGCCACGAACCGAAACCATTGCCCGTAGGAAATGCCTGCCGTGGCGAGATAGGCGAGAAGCATTCCCGAGGTCGGCGCCACCATGTTCACAAGCCCGTTGCCGAGCAGGAAGGCGAGCACGGTGGTCTGGCCCGAGATCCCGCAGGTTGCCGCCACCGGCGCCAGGATGGGGATGCTGAGCGCCGCCTTCGCCGAGGTCGAGGGGATGAGCAAGGTCAGGACCATCTCGCAGAGCATCAGGATGGGCGCGACGAGATAGGGGCTGAGCCCGTGGATGTTCTGCGACAGCGCCTCGATGATCGTATCGAGGATCTGCCCGTCGCGCAGGATGATCTCGACGCTGCGGCCCATGCCGACGAGCAGAGCCGCCAGCACCATCGTGTGCATGCCTTCGACGAAGATGTGCACCGCCCGCGTCGGCCGAATGCGCGCGACGGCGGCCATGGCCGCGCCGGCAATCACGAACACTGCGCCGAACGCGCTATTGTCCCAGCCGAGCATGACCGATCCGGTCACCAGCGTCGCCAGCATCGCCGCCGCGATCAGCAGAATGATCACATGCCGCCCCGAAAGCGCCGCCTTGCGCTCGACCAGCGGCGCGCTCGATCCGCGCCCGATCCGAAGCACGACCGCGATCGCGATGACCAGGAACAGGCTCCAGATCGCCAGTCGGAAGGGAAGCCCGCTGAACACCGGGACGCCTGCGATCGGCTGCGCGATCAACAGCGCGAAAGGATTGGTGACCGACGACAGATAGCCGACCTTCGCCGCCAGCGCGACGAGGGCGAAGCCGAACATCGGCGGCCGTCCCAGATCCTTGGCGAGGACCATGATAATCGGGATCAGCAGCAGATATTCGGTGACCATGCCGAGGAAGGTCGATCCCGCCGACAGCGCTACCATCAGGATCGGCACGAGGATCGCCGCATTGCCCCGGCTGGCGCCCACCAGACGCTCTATCCCCGCATCGAGGGCTCCGGACGCGCGCAGGATGCCGAACATGCCGCCCAGCAGCAGCACCATCGCGACAACCGGCGCCGATTTCACCAGACCGTCGGGAATGGCCGTGGCAAGAGCGAGCGGGCTTACCGGGCGGGCCACGCCCTTGCCCGGCTCGACCGGCAACAGGTCGCCGATCGCGATGGGTTTCGGCAGGCGGTGGTAGGTCCCGGCCACCACCGGCGCATTCTCCTTCGCCGATGTCCGCTGATGCTCGCCCGAGGGGATGATCCACGTGAGCGCGATCGCCAGCGCCATCGCGGCAAGCATCATGAGCACGGGATCGAACGACCAGGCCTTACGCGGGCGCAAGTCGCCTTCCGATCCTGCCTCGATGGTCGTGTCGCTCCGCATCGTCACATCTTGATGCCGGCGCGGACGTACAGGAAGCGGCCGCGCGCATCATAGGTGTAGATATCGTAGTTGATCGGCGCGTTGGCGTAGGACGCCGGCGGCTGCTTGTTGAACAGATTGTCGCAGCCGATGCTCAACCGGTAATTGCCCTTGCCGTCGACGGAGAAGCCGATCTCGGCATCGGTATAGACGATCGGCCGCGTGCGCGAATCCTTGACCGTATTGGCGACGTCGGTCGTCGGCCCGATGTAGCGTGCGCGCAGGACGGTATCGACCGCTTTGCCGGCCCAACTCAGCGAGGCCTGACCTTTCCAGTGCGGATAGGTCGATCGCGGCTGATCGCCCTTCCCCGCACGCTCGTCGACGATCGCAGCGCCGCCGGCCGGGTTCGGCGAAACGGTCTGGAAGCTGTGCAGGTAGCTGGCGTCGACCACCGCACTCCAGCGGCCGATCCGGGTATTGAGATCATAGCGGACCGTCGCGTCGACACCATCGGTGCTGATCGAATTGAGGTTCTGCGAAACCTGCTGGATACCGACGATCTGCCCGCTGGCGGGATCGCGGGCGACGAGGTTGCAGAACACGCCACCCTGGTTCGCGCAGAGCTGGAGGATCTGCGTCGCCGATTGCGAGGCGATCGCGTTGTGGATCTTGATCTTGTAATAATCGACCGTCACCGAAAGCCCGCGCACCCAACGCGGGCTGATGGCGATGCCGCCGCTGAACGTGTCGGCGGTTTCGGGCTTCAGATTCTGGTTGCCGCTGATCACGCCGGGCAGGAGCGAGGCGTTGAACTGTGACTGGTTGTAGGTTGTCGGCACGCCGACGCAGCCGGGCTTGCCCGCGCCACCGCCGTTGCAGGGGCCGGTGCCCTGGAAGTTGGTCTGGCGCGCGCCCTGGTACAGTTCCAGGATCGAAGGCGCCCGGAACCCTTGCGAATAGGTGCCACGGAACAGCAGGTCGCTGACCGGCCGGTAGCCGACCCCGGCCTTCATCGTCGCCTTGTGGTCGACGGTCGAATAATCGGAATAACGACCGGCGACATCCACATCGAGGCTCTTGGCGAAAGGCTGATCCTTGAAGATCGGCACCGAAAGCTCGGCATAAGCCTCGTTCAGGCTGTAGTGGCCTGCCGTCGCGGTACGCGTCTGCTGGCTGGTGCGCGTAAAGGCCGAACTCAGGAATGCGGAGGCCGCATTGGTATAGGGATCGGGATGATCCGCGCCGCGGTTCTGGCGATATTCGTAGCCGACGGCGAGCGCGACCGGCCCTGCCGGCAGGCGGAACAGGGTGCCCGTCACGTCGAACGTGCCGTTGATGAGCGTCGTGCTGTTCGATTCGTAGCTGTTGTTGCGAAGATAGTCGGCCTGCTGCGACGTCATCGGCGCGAACAGGTTGATCGGGGTGCAGCCGGCGGTTGCCGCGCACGTCGCCGGATTGCCCAGCGCCAGATAGAGATGATCATAATCGAGGAAGTTCAGCGAGCCCGACCGGATCTTGTCCTTGGAATAGGCGCCGTACGCGCTCCACTTCCAATCCTCGTTCAGCAGGCGGAAGCTGCCGTCCAGGCCGGCGTCGATGCGCCAGGTCGTCACGTCCTGCGTGCTGGTGCGGTTGCCGACCGCGCCGAGCACCTCGCGGATGCGCCACGCGCTGGTCGCCGGGAAGGCGAGCGCATTGGCCGCCGGCACGCCGTTCGCGGTGCCGAACGGGTTGTAGGCCTGGTTCACGGCGATGGCGAAGCCCTGCACCGATCCGGTCGTGCCGCCGATGTCGAGCAGGTTCGGCGAGAAGAGCTGGACCGATTTGCGGCGGTTGTAGAGCCCTTCGAGCTTCAGCTTGATGCCGGGCACGATCTCCTGATCAGCGCGGGCGTAGAAGCCGTAACGCTTCGAAGGCCCGGTCGAATAGATGCCCTGCGCCTGGGTGTTGTAATAGTCGCCCGGAAGCGATGCGACATGATAGCTGTTGTCAGCGCTGTTGCCCGCGCCGAACGTCGTGCCGCCGTTGAAAGCGATCGGGTTGGCCGAACTGGCGAAGCCGGCTGCCGTGCCGAAATAGGCGTTCGATGCGAGGCCGGGCAGGATGTAGAGGCCGTTCGGGCTCGTTCCCGGTGCGGTGACCGGCACCAGCGTATTCGCCGTCCGCGCCCGATCGGCCGATAGGATGGGATGCGCCTGATAATAGCTGCCGGACAGGATGATCGACCCGCTGGACCATTTATGGCCCAGGGTCAGCAGACCCTGCTGCTCGCCACCGTCGCCATAGGAGGTGACGCCGATCCGACCGGACGCGCGCAGGCCGTTGAAAGGCTGAACGGTCTTGACGTTGACCACGCCGGCGATGGCATCGGCACCGTAGATCGCCGAAGCGCCGTCCTTCAGCACCTCGATCCCATCGACCATGCCGAGTGGGATCGTGTTCAGATCGACGAAATCCCGAAAGCCGCGCTGCCCGACGGCGTCGACCCAGCGGTGCCCATCGACCAGCACGAGCACGCGATTGCCGCTGCCCTCGGCGCCGCCCAGGTAGCGCAGGTTCACCGAACTCACGCCGTAGGAGGTGCCCTGCGTGCCGTTCGAATTGAGGCTGACGCCGGCGGCGGGAATCTTCTGCAGGATCTCGCCGACCGAGACCGAACCCGATTTCGCGAGGTCTTCGTTGGTGAGGGTGAGGACGGGGCCGACCGAATCCGCATCGCGGCGCCGGATCCGCGATCCCGTCACCACGATTTCAGCGGCGGGGGCTTCCGTGGCAGCGGCCTCGGGGGCGACGGGCGTCGCCTGCTGCGCGAAAGCGGGCGACGCCATCGCTATCGCCAGGACGCTGGCCCCAAAAAGCGCATCATTCGAACGGCCGCGGCCGTGCAGTCGATATCGGTCGGTCATCGAAGCCCCCTTGCTTGTCTTGAGGGAGAACTTGCCGATCGCAAACGAGATCATGAATATGATGGCGGAAAATCATGCGCGCATATCAGGAGCGCATGGGTGTGCACGAAATTTCGCGGATAACCGATGTCGTTCAGGGTAACGGAAGGCGCATCGGATCAAGATGGACGTCGCAACTTTGCTGCGGGATGGAGCGATCATGGTCACACGCCTTTCGAAGGTCATTATTGCCGCTTCGCTCTTGTCGGCCGGCATCGTCGGTGGGCAGCCCTTGTCCGCCGCCCCGCCCAGCGGTGGCACGATCGCCATCGAAGCCGTGAGCGCGCCCGGCGATCGCGACTCAGTGACGCGTCCCTTCGTGGACGCCGCGGGCGAGGCGCTGGCGTCGAAGGGCTTCACGATCCTCGAGGATAAGGGACATGCCGCCTATGTGGCGGAGCTGATCCTGACGCGCGTGGATGTCGGCACCGGCTCGGCGAAGGCCTCTTCCGGAAACTCCTCCGTCACGCCCGGTAGCTCGGCAGGCGTCGGCGTGGGCGCCACCATCCCGCTTCCAACGGGCAAGTCCAGGCTGGTCGCGCTCCAGCGCATCCAGATCGAAATGCGCATCCGCAAGCGCGGCGAAGACGCCTTGGTCTGGCATGGATCGGCCGTGACCGTCCGCGAGGCGGGCACACGCGAAGGCGCGAACGGGCTGGTCGCGCCAGCCTTGAGCGAAGCGATGCTCCGTAGCTATCCTGCCGAGGTTCAGGAGGTCGTCGGCGTTCCCTAGACCCGGGCCCGACCCCCGGAGCCGAGGTTCATCTCAATAGACCACGACGCTGCGGATGCTTTCCCCCGCATGCATCAGATCGAAGCCCTTGTTGATCTCGTCGAGCGTCAGGACGTGGGTGATCATCGGGTCGATCGCGATCTTGCCGTCCATGTACCAGTCGACGATCCTGGGGACGTCGGTGCGGCCCTTGGCGCCGCCGAACGCGGTGCCGCGCCAGTTGCGGCCGGTGACGAGCTGGAAAGGTCGCGTGGCGATCTCCTTGCCCGCTTCCGCGACACCGATGACGATCGAGGTGCCCCAGCCGCGATGGCAGGCCTCCAAGGCGGTCCGCATCACTTCGGTGTTGCCGGTGCAGTCGAAGGTGAAGTCGGCGCCGCCGTCGGTGAGCGCGAGAATCTCGGCGATGGTCTGGGCGCGATCCTTGCCGCGGCCGTCGATGAAATCGGTCATGCCGAACTGGCGGCCCCAGGTTTCGCGATCGGGATTGATGTCCACGCCGATGATCCTGTTCGCCCCGGCCAGCTTCGCACCCTGAAGTACGTTCAGCCCGATACCGCCCAGCCCGAACACCACGACATTGTCGCCGACCTGGACCTTGGCGGTGTTGACCACCGCGCCGACGCCGGTGGTGACGCCGCAGCCGATGTAGCAGCTCGTCTTGAACGGCGCGTCCTCGCGGATCTTCGCCACCGCGATCTCGGGCAGCACGGTGAAGTTCGAGAAGGTCGAGCAACCCATGTAGTGGAAGATCGTCTGCCCCTTGTAGCTGAAGCGCGACGTGCCGTCCGGCATCAGGCCCTTGCCTTGCGTGGCGCGGATCGCGGTGCACAGGTTGGTCTTGCCGGAGAGGCAGGATTTACACTGGCGGCATTCGGGCGTGTAGAGCGGGATGACATGATCGCCGGGCGCGACCGACGTCACACCGGCGCCGACCTCGCGGACGATGCCTGCGCCTTCGTGGCCCAAGATGCTCGGGAACAGTCCCTCGCTGTCCAGCCCGTCGAGCGTATAGGCATCGGTATGGCAGATGCCCGTCGCCATGATCTCGACCAGCACTTCGCCGGCCTTCGGTCCCTCCAGATCGAGCTCCACGATCTCAAGGGGCTTCTTCGCTTTGAAGGCAACGGCAGCACGGGTCTTCATTCGGAACTCCTCTGCGCGCTTCTTGGCGGGTTGCCGCACGGAATTAAATAGGTGATTTGGAAACTGATCGTTTCCAGCGGAGGATGATGTGAACAGCGCCTGGGACGGCATGGAAGAGGTCGTCGCGATCGCGGACGCGGGCACCTTCGCCGGCGCGGCGAAGATCCTGTCGGTTTCGACGTCGCATATCAGCAAGGTGGTCGCGCGCCTCGAGCAGCGGCTCGACGCCGTCTTGTTTCATCGCACGACGCGGCGGGTGCTGCTGACGGATACCGGCCGGGCTTTCGTCGATCAGAGCCGGCGGATCATCCAGGAGCGCGACGAACTGCTGCTGATGGTGGGCGGCTCGGCCGAGCCGCAGGGCGAACTGCGGATCACCTGCTCCACTGCAATGGGTGAGCGCTTCGTGGCGCCGATCGTGCGGCAGTTCAGCGAGGAGAATCCGCGCCTGGCCGTCTCGCTCGACCTGACCAATCGGCTCGTCGACCTGATCGGCGACGGCTATGATCTCGCCATCCGCACGGGTGAGACCACCGACCGGCGACTTGTCGGCCGCCAGCTTGCGAGCCGGGACATCGTGACGTGCGCCGCGCCCGCTTACCTTCAGGTGCAGGGCCGACCCGACGCGATCTCGGACCTCGACAAGCACGCCTGTCTCGTCGGTACGAACGCGACCTGGCGATTCCAGCTAGACGGCGACCTTAAAAGCCTCACCCCGAACGGGCACTGGCGCTGCAACAGCGGCGCGGCCATCGCCGATGCGGCGCTGGCCGGCATGGGGATTTGCCAGCTTCCCTCCTTCTACGTGCGGGACCATTTGAAAGCGGGCTCGCTCGTCCCGGTTCTGCCGCATTGCCAGCCACCGTCGGAGCCGATCTGGGCGATGTACCCCGCCCGGCGCCACCTGGCCCCCAAGGTCCGCAATCTCGTCGATGCGCTGGAGCGTGACCTGCAGGCATCGATCGACAGGTAGTAAGAGAGCGATCGCCAGGGCCGCGACACATCAGGCGCGGCGATAGCTGAAATCCGGGGAAGCATTTTCCCACCTTCGCCAAATCGCTCTATCCGTTGCGACTACGAACGGGAGGGCGAGGATGCAGGCAGTGATCACCGCCACGGCGGAGCCCGACGCGCATACGCCCGTCCTCGACATCGATCCGTTCGGCGACGCGTTCCTCGCCGACCCCTATGCCCATCACGACGCGTTGCGTGACGCGGGGCCGGTCATCTGGCTGAGCGCCATCGGCTGCTACGGCATGGCGCGCCATGCCGAGGTCCAGTCGGCGCTGCGTGATCACGAGACCTTCTGCTCGGCCCGCGGCGTAGGGCTTGCGGACTTCTCGAAGGAGACGCCCTGGCGGCCGCCTTCGCTGCTGCTGGAAGCCGATCCGCCGCTGCACGATCGCACGCGCGGCCTGATGAACGGTATCGTCTCCCTGCAGAGCATCAAGGCCTATCGCCCGCTATGGGCCGCCCAGGCCGATGCGCTGATCGATCGGCTGGTCGAAAAGCGGCATTTCGATGCCGTGAAGGAATTGGGTGAGGCCTACCCGATGCTGGTTTTCCCGGACACTATCGGGGTTCCGAAGGCCGGGCGCGAACAACTGCTTCCTTATGCGGCGGCGACCTTCAACGCCTTCGGGCCGCGCAACGCCGTTTTCGAGGCGGGCAACGCGGCGGCACGCGACGCGATCGCCTGGGTCGCCCATGCCTGCAAGCGTGAGAACCTTGCGCCCGGGGGCTGGGGAATGGCGGTCTATGGCGCGGCCGACCGCGGCGAATGTACGGAGGACGAAGCCGAACGTCTGGTGCGATCCTTCCTTTCTGCCGGCGTTGACACCACCGTCAACGGGATCAGCCATATGATGCTGGCGCTCGCCAGCTTCCCTGCCGAGTGGGAGAAGCTGCGCGCCAGACCAAGCCTCGCGAAGAAGGCTTTCGAGGAAAGCCTGCGCTGGGATTCCACGGTGCAGATCTTCTTCAGGACGACGACGCGCGCGACATGCGTGGCGGGCAACACGATCCCGGAGGGCGCCAAGGTGCTGCTCTTCCTGGCCGCCGCCAATCGCGATCCGCGCAAATGGGCCGGGCCCGACCGGTTCGACATCGATCGGGTGACGAGCGGCCATGTCGGCTTCGGTTTCGGTATCCATCAGTGCCTGGGCCAGATGGTCGCGCGACTGGAGGGCGAACTCGTTCTCGATGCGCTGCTCCGCAAGGTGAAGGCGATCCGCTCGGCCGGGCCGCCCGTGCGCCGCCCCAACAACACGCTGCATGCCATCACGAGCCTGCGGATCGAGGTCGAACCGGCATGAGCGGCGATCTTCGAACGATGCGGGATTCCGGCATTCCCAACGAGAAGGGACCGCAGTCGTGACGACCGAACCAATCCGTCAACCGGGCATCGCGACGGGGCTGTCCCTGCTGATCCCGATCACGCTTTCGACGATGGCCATCGTGCTGCTGGCGCCCGTCCTCCCCCAAATGCTGGACACGTTCAAGAACGTGCCGGGCGCGGATTTTCTCGTTCCGATGATCCTCACGATGCCCGCGCTCTGCATCGTCCTGCTCTCTCCCGTCGCGGGTATTTTCGGGGATTATTTCGGCCGACGCCGGCTGCTCATCCTCAGCCTCTCGCTCTACGGCATCGTCGGCGTCGCGCCGGTGTTCCTGTCCAACCTGACGGCGATCCTCTGCTCGCGCATTCTCGTCGGGGTCGCGGAGGCCTTCATCATCGTGACGACGACGACGCTGATCGGCGATTATTACGCGGGGCAGGTCCGGGACAAATGGCTCGCCGCGCAAACCGCCTGTGCGTCGGTCTCGGCGCTGCTCTTCTTCAATCTGGGCGGCCTGCTCGGCCAATCCAGCTGGCGCCCGCCCTTCTGGGTCTATTCCTCCGCCCTGGCGATGTTGGTCGCAGTGCTGGCTTTCACATGGGAGCCCTCGGCGCGGCCCCGACCCAGTGAAGGGAGCGAGGCGCACGAAGCGGCCGGCTGGGCAGACTTTCCCTGGTCCCGGATGATCGGCATCATCCTGATCACCGTCTTCGGCTCGGTGCTGTTTTTCACGATCCAGATACAGGCGTCCCGCGGACTCACCGCGCATGGCATTTCCGATCCCGCGCAGGTCGGCTTCCTGGCATCCGTCGCCAGCCTCGGCACGCCGATCGGCACCTACGTCTACGGCAAGCTCGACCACAGCAAAGTGAAGCGCCTTCTCCTCGCCGAGTTCCTGATCCTCGGATGCGGTTATCTGACGATGGGCATGGCGCAGACGTGGCGCCCTTTCCTGATCGGATGCGGGATCAGCCAGATCGGCGCCGGGTTGCTGCTGCCCACCCTACTCGTCTGGGCGATGAGCCAGCTTCGCTTCGAAGTGCGCGCTCGCGGCACGGGTATCTGGCAATCGGCTCTCGCCTTCGGGCAGTTCCTGAGCCCGATCATCGTGGCGGTCCTGGCGCGGATGAACCAGGGCCTGTTCGCCGCCTTCACCTGGCTGGGCTATGCGGGATTCCTCGCCGCGCTGGTCACGCTCGCGGCGATGTTGGCGGGTCGCCGTTCGCTCCGCCCACTCGGCACGGTCTGAGGAGCCGACGATACGAGCCATCGTTCGGATCGATTTGTGTCGCCTCGCGTCGGGTGGTTAGCGCTGGCGGATGGAGAGGGCGATCATGAATACAATCGCGGCTGGCCGTGACAAAGTGCCGGGCGACGTCATCGATCATCTGGGTGCGCTCGACACCCGGCTTCGCTGGCTCTCGGCCTGGACGATCCACAACGCCAACCACATCCGCGAAAGCCGGGACGGGCTGAAGGTCGGCGGACATCAGGCGTCCTGCGCCTCGATCACCGCGATCATGGCGGTGCTCTATTTCCACGCGCTTCGCCCGCAGGACAAGGTTGCGGTCAAGCCGCACGCGGGGCCGGTGCTGCATGCGATCCATTATCTGCTCGGTAACCAGTCGCTCGATCAGCTGCAGTCCTTCCGCGGATTGGGCGGTGCACAGAGCTATCCATCCCGGACCAAGGACAAGATTCCGGTCGATTTCTCGACAGGATCGGTGGGGCTCGGCGTGGCGATCACGGCCTTCGCCAGCCTCGTGCAGGATTATCTGATCGCCCACGGCCAGCTCGCACCGGAGAAGGCGGGCCGGATGGTGGCGCTGATGGGCGATGCCGAACTCGACGAAGGTAATATCTACGAATGCCTGATCGAGGGCTACAAGCATGATGTCCGCAACTGCTGGTGGATCGTCGACTACAATCGGCAGTCGCTCGACGCGACGACCGCCGACCGCATGTTCAATCGGTTCGACGACATCTTCCGCACCTGCGGCTGGCGCGTCCTCACGCTCAAGCACGGCAAGCTGCAGCGGGCGGCCTTTAAGCGAAAGGGCGGCAGCACCCTTTCCCGATGGATCGACGATTGCCCGAATGCCGATTTCGCCGCGCTGACCTATCAGGGCGGAGCCGCCTGGCGGAAGCGCCTGCTCGACGACCTCGCCGCCGATGCCGCCGCCGTCGCGCTCGTGGAGAGCTTCGATGACGAGGCGCTCGCGGCGCTGATGACCAACCTCGGCGGCCACTGCATCGAGACGCTCGCGGAAGCGTTCGCCACGGCCGACGACGACGTCCCGACGATGTTCATCGCTTACACGATCAAGGGCTTCGGCCTTCCGTTCGCCGGCCACAAGGACAATCACGCCGGCCTGATGAACCCTGGACAAGCGCATTCGCTGCGGGACAGCCTGGGCATAGCCGAGGGGGACGAATGGGCGCCCTACGGCGGGCTCGGCGACAATGCCGCGACGGCACTGGCCGCCTTCGTTGCCCAATCTCCGCTGGCGAATCCGCCCGCGCCGGCCGACGCCGCCCCCGTGCCGGTTCCTGCACGAATTCCGACGCCGGAAGGGCGGGAACAATCGACCCAGGCCGCATTCGGCCGGATCCTGCTCGACCTCGCCAAATCCGGTCAGCCGCTTGCCGATCGGCTCGTCACCACGTCCCCCGACGTCACCGTCTCCACCAACCTCGGCGCATTCGTGAACCAGCGCGGCCTTTTCAGGCGTCAGGAACTGCCCGACGTGTTCCACGCGGCGCGCATCCCCTCGGCCCAGAAATGGGCGGGGCATGGCGCGGGGCAGCACATCGAACTGGGGATCGCGGAGAACAACCTTTTCCTGATGCTCACCGCGCTCGGCCTGTCCGCGCCGATCTTCGGAACGCGGCTGATCCCGATCGGGACGGTCTACGATCCGTTCATCGCGCGCGGCCTCGATGCCCTGAACTACGGTTGCTACCAGAATGCGCGCTTCCTGCTCGTCGCGACGCCGTCGGGCCTGACGCTGGGCCCGGAAGGGGGCGCGCACCAGTCGATCAACTCGCCGCTGATCGGGATGGGGCAGCCGGGCCTGACCTATTTCGAGCCGGCCTATGTCGACGAGCTCGCGATCATCATGCGCTGGGCTTTCGAGCATCTGCAGGCCGACGACGGCGGCTCGGTCTATTTGCGCCTGACGACCCGCGTCCTCGAGCAACTCTCGCGGGAGGACGACAGCTGGCAGGCGGATGCGCTGAAAGGCGCCTATTGGCTCAAGAAGCCCGCCCAGGGCGCGGAGGCCGCCATCGTCTACACGGGCACCATCGCGCCCGAAGTTCTGGCCGCCTGGGAGGTGTTGCTCGAGGATCTGCCGGGGCTCGGCCTGCTGGCGGTGACCTCTCCCGACCTTCTCCACCGCGACTGGTCCGCAGCGCGGGCGGCGAGATGGTCCGGCAGGGGCTCCCCGACGAGCCATATCGAGCATCTGCTGGGCGAACTTGCCGCCCATGCGGGGCTGGTCACGGTGATCGACGGAGCACCCTCGACGCTTTCGTGGCTGGGCGGCGTGCGCGGGATGCGCGTGAGCCCACTCGGCATCGACCGCTTCGGCCAGACCGGCGATCTCATCGATCTCTACCGCGAATATCGGCTGGGCACCGACGCCATTGTCGAGGCGGCTGCCGAACTCTTCCTGGGGGGCGTGTCGCAGTGATCGAACTCAAGATCAGCCCGCTGGCGGCCCGCATCGCCGGGGCGGCCGGATTCGACCTTTCGCAGATCAAAGGCACGGGCTCCCAAGGGAAGATCATCCGCGTGGACCTTCCGGGCCATGACGCGCCACCGGCCCCCGCTCGGGTGACGTCAGACGACTTCACGCGTCCGCCGACAACGGACATACCCCACGATCGCTCGAAGCTCAGCTCGATGCGCAGGACGATCGCGCGACGCCTGACGCAGTCCAAGCAGCAGATTCCGCACATCTATCTCACCGTCGATGTCGAACTCGATCCGCTTCTAGCGCTGCGTGCGGAGATCAATGCCGAACTGGCGGCGCGCGGGCTGAAAATCTCGGTCAACGACATGATCATCCGGGCGCAGGCCCTGGCGCTGATGGCCTGTCCGGAGGTCAACGTTCGGTTCGATGGCGACGATCTCATCCGGTTTCACAGGGCCGATATCGCCGTCGCGGTCTCGATAGCGGGCGGGCTCATAACCCCCGTCATCACGGCGGCCGACATCAAGAGCCTCTCGGCGATCAGCGCAGAAATGAAGGATCTCGCCGCCCGGGCGCGCGACGGCACCTTGCGGCCGGAAGACTATCAGGGCGGCACGGCATCGCTCTCGAACCTCGGCATGTTCGGGATCAAACAGTTCGAGGCGGTGATCAATCCGCCCCAGGCGATGATATTGGCGGTCGGCCAAGGCGAGCAGCGGGTGATTCCCCGGGATGGGCAGACGCGCATCGCGACGATGATGAGCATCACCGGCAGCTTCGATCATCGCGCGGTGGACGGAGCCGACGCCGCCCGCATGATGGGCGCGCTGCGGTCGATCATCGAACAGCCTCTCCAGCTTCTCAGCTAGTCACGCTCCTTGGGAAGGACCATCGAAATGCGGGTCTTGGTAAGCGCCGCGAACGGCAAGACGGGCCGCCACGTCATCGCGGCGCTGCAGGCCCATCCGACCCCACCCTCCATTCGCGCGTTCGCGCGGAGCCCGATCGCGGACGGAGAAGGGGTCGAGCCGTTCCAGGGCGATCTGGACGATCCGTCGTCGCGACGGGCGGCCATGGAGGGCATCGACGCCGTGATCCACTACGGCCCGCCGCTCGATCCCCGCGAGATATCGATGGGGACCGGGATGATCGATGCGGCGAAGGCCGCAGGCGTGCGCCGGTTCGTGTTCGTCTCGGTCCTCCATCCCGAGATCGACGATCTCGTGAACCATCAGGCCAAGCTTGCGATCGAGAACCACCTGATCAGCAGCGGCATGGATTGGACCGTCCTTCGGCCGCAGCATTACATGCAGAATATCGACGTTCGGCGCGCGGTCTCCGAAGGCTTCATCGCCATGCCCTACCCGCCCGAAACCGTGCTGGGGCATGTCGATATGGTGGATCTGGCCGAAGCGGCCGCCAAGGTCACGCTGGAAGCTGGGCATTCCTATGCGACCTACGACATCGCCGCGAACGAGCATCTGTCGGTGATCGATATCTGCCGCGAGATCGCCCGCCAAGCCGGCCGGCCGGTCGAGGCCCGATCGATCACTCCAGGTTTCCTGATCGAGATGATCGAAAGGCACCGGCCTTTGACGACCTACTCGATCGAGGCCTTCCACCGCCTGTTCGGCTATTATGCGCGCAATGGGATTTACGGCAATGCCAACGTCCTCGGCTGGCTGCTCGGCCGGCCGCCGCGCAGCTTCGCCGACTATGTCCGGCGGAGCCTGCCTTAAGCACCTTCGGCCACGATGAGGGCGTCCAGTTTGCGCCGCACGCGCACGGCGCCGGCATCGATCGGCAGAAGGATCGGGCCCAACGCCCAGAGATCGTCGGTTCCCATCGCCTGCTGCTGACGTTCGAGCATGGGCTTGTCTTCGTGCAGGAACGCCCGCTCGAGCGCGCCGCGCAGCATGGCGCTGAACCCTTCGTCGTCGACGAGGAAACGGCGGGTCGAGCAGGCGAAATAATGCGTGGTCGTGCACGTTTCCGGAACCATGTTGTGGAGCGTCCAGGATTCATCCGCCGCCGTCCGGGTTTCCCCCGGCACGACCGCTGCCGTACCCAGGATCATCAGGGCAGGAGCCTGCCAGGTGACCTCGATCCAGATGTCGGCATTCGATCCCGCCGGCACCAGAGGCTTGAAGGCCGCGGGGGGCACGCAATCGTTCGCCTGCCACTCGACGATGATCTTCCCCTCCTCCTCGCGCGAGGAGGTCTTGGCATGGGTCATCATCCCGCCGAGCGAGGTCGGATGCAGATAGTCCGCGTGGCTCAGGTCGAGAATGTTGTCGGTGAGCAGCTGATAGTTCGCCCGGGTCGGCATATACATCCGGATCCGGGCTTTTTCGGGCGTCTCGTCGATGAAGGTCAGTGCCGGGATGTCCGCCGCGTCGGGATGCTCGGGATCGCCCATCCAGATCCACAGCGCACCGTGGCGTTCCGCCATCGCATAGCTCTTCACATTCATGCGCGACGTGATGGGAGAGTGGGGATTCGCGACGCACGCGCCATCGCGCCCGAAGGCGAGGCCGTGATAGCCGCACGTCACGCGATCCCCTTCGATCCGGCCGGCGGAGAGCGGCGCGAAGCGATGCGGGCATCGATCGAACAGTGCTGCCGGTGCACCATCCGCACCGCGCCAGATCAGGACCGGCTCGTTCAGGATCGTGCGGACCAGGGGCGTGTCCGTCGTGACCTCGTCGCTCCAGCCCGCCTGATACCAGCGGTTACGCAGCCAGTTCACGTGCCGACGCCTTCGGAATTGCGCCTCTCTGCCTCGACAAGTGCCTGCACCCGGCGCCGTGCCTCGACGGCAGTACGATCCGCGGCGACGCTATATTCGACGGCATCCTCCTGATCGATCGAGCGACGCGCCATGTCCTGGGTCGCTTCGACGATCGCGATGTCCTCGCCGAAGACGATGTCGGCCATCGCCCGTTCCTTTTCGAAATCGTAGGGCGCACCATGGTCGCGCGCCATCGCCCAGAAATAATGGGTGCGCCCGATCGATACCGGCGTAGTCAGATGGATGATGCGCATCGAGAAACGCTCGATGCCCTCCGCTCCGGGTTCGGGATCGTGCATGTCGACCCCGCCGAGTTGCACCGCCGGGGACAGGAGCGAGCCCCAATTGTCGCGGTTGCAGGCCTTACCCGGCGGTTTCCCGGCCGGCAGCGCGTAGACCGGCGGCAGCGGCGCCCTATCGAACAGCTTCCGGAAGGTGACCGCGCGCTCGGTCACTTCCACCGCCGGCGCGCTGTCCCATCCGGTGATGCCGAGGGACTTGGCGTGCAGGAAAGCGAAGTGCGTCAGATCGAGCACATTCTCCTTGATCTGCATGTAGTTGCCATTGACGCTCTTATAGCCCCACACCGTCTGCCAGGACGGATCTGCGAGAAACGCCAGTTCATGGGGAATGAGCGCGGGATCGGCGCTTTCGACCGCACCTGTCCAGACCCATACGAAGCCGTAGCGCTCCTCGACGGGGAAGGAGCGCACCCGGATCGCGCCCGGCGTATGGTCCTGCGTGGGAACCCTGACGCACTGTCCCGACGGCGCGAACCGCAGCCCGTGATACGGACAGACCAGATCGTTCGCTTCGACGGTGCCCAGCGACAGCGGCGCCCACCGATGCGGGCATCGGTTGTGGAGGGCCACGACCTTCCCGTCAGCACCGCGGTAGATGGCGATCGGCAGTTCTAGCACCCAGCGCATGATCGGCGCCTCGGTCACCTCGCTCGCATGCGCGGCCACCCACCAGCAGTTCGCGGGCCAGTTCCGTTCGGGACCGGAGGTGCCATACCCTTCTCTGACGACGTCGGGCACGGTTGCGGACGGATCCTGCATCATCTCGGCATTCCTCTCACCGCTGTCGCTTTCGGCGCGCGTGGAGCAGGACATTATCGGCGGGCACGAGCCCGGGCCAATTGCATGAGCGGATGAATCCTATCAGCCGCCGCGATACGCTGACGCGCCGGCCGAAACGGCCCGACGAGCGGTATCCACGCTGCCGATAGCTCGAAGCGGGATAAGTGATTGGACGGGTCATTGCGCCGGTTCGATGCGGGGTGCGTGCCGGATCGCGCCGGTCAAGAGAGACAAGCAAGAGGTCGATTGGATGAGAGAGGCTGACCGAAGGACGTTTGCTCGCCCCTATTGCGGGCAGCGCTGATGCCGCGCCGTTTCGTGGATCTGTCGATCCTGCTCGAGAATGACGTGGCGACCGATCCGCCGTTCATGCGGCCGAAGATCACCTATCAGACGCACGCGGAGACGGTGCCCGAACTGCAGCATTTCTTCCCCGGCGTCACCGGCGATCAGGTTGCGGGCGCCGAGGGGTTCGCCGCCGCGGAATGGGTGACGCTGACGACCCACAACGGCACACATCTCGACGCGCCTTACCACTATCATCCGACGATGGACGGCGGAGAGCGCGCCATCACGATCGACGAGGTGCCGCTCGACTGGTGCTTTCGACCGGGCGTGAAGCTCGATTTCCGTCATTTCGAAGACGGGCACGTCGTCACCGCTGCGGAGGTCGAAGCCGAACTCGCCCGGATCGGACATGACCTGCAACCGCTCGACATCGTCCTCGTGAACACCCGCGCGGGCGGGGCCGTCGGCGATCCGAACTTCGTGAATATCGGATGCGGCATGGGCTATGAGGCGACCATGTACCTGACGTCGCGCGGCGTCCGCGTCACGGGCACAGACGCCTGGTCCTGGGATGCGCCCTTTTCCTACACGGCGGAGCGCGTGCGGGAGACGGGCGATACGTCCCTGATCTGGGAAGGCCACAAGGCCGGACGGGACATCGGCTACTGCCACCTCGAAAAGCTGCACAATCTGGAAGCGCTGCCCGCCTTCGGATTCACCATTTCCTGCTTCCCCCACAAGGTGAAGGGCGCCTCCGCCGGCTGGACGCGCGCCGTCGCGATTTTCGAGGACTGAACTCCATGATCGAAGGACTGGATCGCGCGCTGATCGTCGGCGGCGGCATCGGTGGCATGGCGACCGCGATCAGGTTGCGGCAGGAAGGCGTGGCCGTCGAGCTGATCGACCTCGATCCGGAGTGGCGGGTCTATGGTGCCGGCATCACGATCACCGGCGCGACGCTGCGCGCCTATCGCCGTCTCGGCCTGCTCGACAGGATCAAGGCGGAGGGCGCGATCACCAACGGGACCCGTATCCGCCACTTCAGCGGCGCGATCGTCGCCGAGATGGACGAGCCGGCGATCGAGGAAGGCTTGCCCGCGACCGGCGGAATATTGCGCCCCGTTCTCCATCGGATCATGTCGGAAGAGGTACGGCGCCTGGGCGCGACCGTGCGGCTCGGCGTGACCGTCGATGCGATCGAGTCCGATGCCGAGGGCGTGGACGTCACGTTCAGCGACGGTCGCCGGGATCGCTTCGATCTCCTGGTCGGCGCCGACGGCATCTATTCGAAAGTCCGGTCGCTCCTGTTCCCGCAAGCGGTACAGCCGCGATACACGGGTCAGGCGGCATGGCGGGTTCTCGCGCAAAGGCCCGCCGATTTCGACAAGGGCGAATTCTATGTCGGGCACAAGAACACCGTCGGGATCACGGCCTGCTCGCCGAGCGAAGTCTATCTCTTCGTCCTCAATGCCGATCCCGCACGCACGCGGATAGAGCCGCACGAGCAGCCCGCGATCCTGCGGTCACTTCTGGAGGGTTTCGGCGGCAATGCCGGAGCGATCCGCGACACGATCGATGACACATCGTCGATCGTCTACCGCCCGCTGGAGGCCGCGCTTCAGCCTGCGCCCTGGCATGTCGGGCGATCGGTTCTGATCGGGGATGCGGTGCATGCCACCACCCCTCACCTCGCCAGCGGCGCCGGCATTTCGGTCGAGGATGCGCTGGTTTTGGTCGAGGAACTCAAGAAGGCCGCCCCTTCGATCGAGGCCGCCCTCGCCGCCTTCACCGAGCGTCGGTTCGAGCGCTGCCGCTTCGTCGTCGAGACGAGCGTCGCGATCGGCGAGCGGCAGATGCAGGATCATTTCTCACCCGAGGTCGGCGCGATGCTCGGGAAGGCTCTCCATCATCTTGCCGAGGAATTCTGAGATGGGCGACGTCACCGTTCATGCCTGCGGCCCGGAGCGCAAGCCGATCCCGGTTTCCGCGCGCGGCGAGCATCTCGTCGTGGATATCCACTGCCATCTGGCCGTGGCGAAAGCCGAGGCCCAGATCCGCGAGGCCATTCCGGGTTTCGCCTTCCAGATGCCCTTCTCGTCCGCCGACAGCAATGCGGTGACCGGCGCCCTGTTCGCGAAGATCGGGCCGACCCTGAACGGCGTGGAGCAGAGGCTGATCGACATGGATCGGCTGGGCGTGGACGTTCAGGCCATCTCCCCCAGCCCCGGCCAATATTTCTACTTCACCGAACCAGGCCTCGGGCGCGATCTGGCCCGCACGATCAACGACGGCATCGCGGCTGCAGCCGCCTCCCATCCCGATCGCCTGGTGGGAATGGGCACGGTGCCGCTGCAGAACACCGAACTCGCGATCGCGGAGATGAAGCGCTGCGTCGGCGAACTCGGCATGCGGGGGATCGAGATCAGCTCCAACGTCAACGGCCGGGACCTCGCAGATCCGGCGTTCCGTCCCTTCTTCGCCGCGGCGGAGGAACTCGGCATCCTCCTGTTCCTCCATCCGCTAGGCTTCACCCAAAGTGATCGCCTGACCGAGCATTATCTCAACAACATCGTCGGCAACCCGCTCGAATCCACGATCGCGCTGAGCCACCTGATCTTCGGCGGGGTGCTGGATGCCCATCCGGGACTGAAGCTGTGCGTGGCCCATGGAGGCGGTTACCTGCCGGGCTATTGGGGCCGCATGGACCATGCATACCGCGCGAGGGAAGACTGCCGCCGCCATATCGGCCGCGAGCCATCCTCCTACCTGCGCAACGTCTGGCTCGACACGCTCGTGTTCGATCAGGATCAGCTCGACAGCCTGATCCACACGCATGACCCGGACAAGCTCTGCCTGGGCACGGATTATCCGTTCGACATGTCCGAACCCGATCCGCTGGGTTTCCATGCGCGCCTGACGGGGGACGCGCGCGCGAAGATCCTGGGCCTGAATGCGGCCCAATTGCTCGGCCTAGACGTCACGGCGCCCTAGTAACGGCCTGGCGGCCGTCGCTATTCGACGGCGCGCTCAGCCCGCCTCGCCGACGTGCGCTTCCTTGTGCGTCGGATTGGGCAGCGCACCTTCCGTATCCCCGGGCCCGGCTTCGACGACCTTCTGCGGCTGGTGGCGGTTGGGCTTCACCGCGGGCGTCGATCCCAGGGCATAATTGACCACCCAAGGGGCTTCGTCGAAGATCCACGGCTGCAGATTGTGCATGAAGCTCATCGTGCCGAACTGCGCGTTCCACGTCCGCGGCACCCAGCTGTCGTCGAGGACATCGCTGTCCGCGCCATATTCGGCGTCGCCCCCGGCCGGGCACGGCAGATACAGGAACACCGAGCTTGCGATCCGGTGCCGCCCGAGGCCCCAGATCGACTTCGGCCAGCCGCGCCGCTCCATGTAATTGGCGCCGACCATGCACTCGTCGAGATCTTCGACGCCGAAGTTCGTGTGGTTGAAGCGCGTCTGCCCATCGAGGCCGGGGAACGGCAGATGGGCATTGAGCCAGTAGAGATTGTGATGGTCCCCGGTGCCCGGCGCACGCGCGAAGATGCCGAAGCCTTCCTGGATATCGGAAAGCCTGAAATCCAGATTGTCGCGATACCAGTTCCAGCTCGCTTCCGGATTGGGGACGGCGAAGACGACGTGCTGGATGGTCTTCGGATTGGCCCTCAGCCGCCACTTGCGGTGGGTGTTGATCCGATTGACGTTGCCATAGCTGTTGACCGGGTCCGGCGCGCCCCAGATCGTCCGCTTGTTGTAGATCCGCAGGCCCGATGCGATCCCATCGCAATCGAGGAAGCGCGCTGTGCCATCGGCGTCGATGGTGACGGTGGTGACCGCCTCGAGCTTCCGCACCAGCCGATCGAAATGCTTCCTGTCGGGCACGCCCCAGATCACCTGCTGGACCCCGAACCCCACCAGTTTCTGCCCGTCGACCGTCGCGGCGTCGAGCGGCCGGACGATCACCGTGGAGCCCTCTTCGAGTTCGAAGACGGCTTCCTCGGCACTCTGGGAGGAAAGCGGAAGGCCGAAATCGGTGAAATAGCGCACGCAGAGCGCGAGATCTTCTACGCCATATACGATCGTCTCGACACCGTTGATCCCGCTCACCACCGCTCTCCCGTGTTTGTTGGTTCCCTCTACGATTCCCACGAGCCCGCCTCAAAATCACTTGATGCGATGCCTCGGATAAGTGCGCCTGACGGACCTTCCCGACGCGGGAGTTAATCGGAAGCGCTGATAGCTCGTAGCACCGTATCTGATTGGACCCCGATCGACGTTCGAGCCTAACGCAAGCCAACGAGAACGATGGGGAGGACAGCTTGTCTGGAGACTATCCGCAGGAGCAGCTCGAACGCGAACTCACCGCCCGCGAGGCGGAGCGGCGACAGGCTCTGGTCGATGACGATATGCCGCGCCTCGCGGAATTGATGCGGGACGATCTGGTCCACATCCACACTACCGGGATCGTCCAGGGCAAGGCCGAACTGCTCGGCCACGCCGGCACCTTCCTGCAGTTCCTCAACGTCCAGCGCGGGCCGCTCACGATCCGCGCGGTCAGCCCGACCGTCGCGGTGATGACGGGTACGATGACCAATACGGTCAAAAGGCGCGACCATGACGAGCGGGTCGTCGTCGAATCCGTCGTCACCCAGGTCTGGGTGCGCGAGGCCGATGCCTGGCGCGTCGCCAGCTTCCAGGCGACGCGCGCGCCCGCTGCCTAAGACACTCTTTCAGCAAGGATTTCGATGATGGCGGCTCTCTATGCCCTCGGCACATTTTCTAGCGCGGCGGAGAATCCGTGGCCCGGCATTGTCCGCGATGGACAGGTCCTGCCTCTCTCAACGCTCATCGAGGGCGCGCCCGGCGGTTTGAGCGAGGTGATGGAGGATTGGCAGCATTGGGGCCAGAAGATCGATGCGACGATGACCGCTGCGCCGAGCGATGGATGGCAGAGCGAGGCGGACCTCCGCATCCGCCTGCCCTACAAACCGGAGAATCTGTTCGGAGCGGGCGCGAACTACCGCAAGCATGTCATCGACCTGATCGTCGACAAGGGCGCCGGGAACATGGGGCATCTGAACCCCGAAGAGCGTCGCGCCCACGCGACCGAATTGATGGACAGGCGCGCCGCCACCGGCAAGCCGTTCGTGTTCATCGCGCCGCGCAGCGCCATCGGAGGATCGCACGACGATCTGGTTCTTCCCTATGATATCGTCGAACCCGATTGGGAACTCGAACTTGCCGTGGTGATCGGCAAGACCGCCCGCCGCGTGCCGCGCGAGCAGGCGCTGGACCATGTCGCGGGCTATACCATCGTGAACGACGTGACGGCACGCGAGCTCGTCGACCGGCCCGACGTTCCGCAGATGGGAATGGACTGGATGGCCGCGAAAGCGCCGCCGGGTTTCAAGGTGCTGGGCCCCTACATCACGCCCGCTCGGTTCGTCGCCGATCCGCAGACCCTACACATCCGCCTGTCGCTGAATGGCGAGGTCAAGCAGGACGAAGGCACCGAGGATATGATCTTCCCCGTCGCGCGGATCATCGAATTCATTTCGTCGCACGTCACGCTTCATCCCGGCGACGTGATCATGACCGGATCGCCGTCCGGAAACGGCACGCACTACAACCGCTTCCTGCGCGACGGCGACGTGATGACGGGCGAGATCCTCGGCCTCGTCGGGAAGCAGGTGACGCCCTGCCGGCTGGAGCCTGCTTCCGCTTCGTCGGCGGCCTGAAGCTTGCGCATTCTCGTCACCGGGGCCGGCGGCTTCGTCGGCCGCGCACTGGTCAGTGCGCTCGCCCCCGATCATGACGTGATCGCAGTGGACCGTGTCTGCGATGGCCTGGCGGGTGCGGATTGCCGGATATGGGAAGGCGATTTCGCGGATCCGGCGCTGCTGGATCAGGCGCTGGCCGATGGCTGCGACGCGGCCGTCCACCTCGCCACCGTGCCGGGCGGCGCCGCGGAGCAGAATCCGGCACTGGCATTCGACGTCAACGTCTCCGCGAGCGCGCGGCTGATCGACAGGGTCGCGGCCGCAAGCCCCTCGCCCCGCTTCATCTTCGCCAGCAGCATCGCCGTCTTCGGCGATCCCATGCCCACCTTGGTCGACGACGCATCGCCGCTTTGCCCGCGGCTCGTCTACGGCGCGCACAAGGCGATGATCGAGCAATGGATCGCGACGATGACGCGACGGGGCGCGATCCGCGGTCTCTCGCTGCGTTTCCCCGGCATCGTCGCGCGACCGCGCGGGGTTTCGGGCATGAAATCGGCGTTCATGAGCGACCTTTTCCACGCTGCCATCGCCCACGAACCGTTCGCGGCCCCCGTTTCCCCCGGAGCGACGATGTGGCTGATGTCGGTGTCGCGATTGGTGGCCAACATCGCCCACGCGCTGCACGGCGCGCCGCCGGCCGAGCCCTATGCCCTCACGCTTCCGGCGTTGCGGACGACGATGGCAGAACTCGCGCAGGAGGTCGCACGGCAGACGGGCGCCGCCCCGTCACTGGTCCGCTACGATCCCGACCCTGCTCTGGAGGCGGGCTTCGGCCGGCAGCCCCCCTTGGAGACGCCGACCGCCGACGCCGCGGGCTTTCGCCACGATGGATCGCTGGAGGCGCTCGTAACAGCAGCGTTGCGTAACATTTCGGAAAGTGACTTCGCATGACCAATGCCGAGACCACCCGCCGCGTCGTGACGGGTCATGACGCCGGGGGACGTGCCGTCTTCCGTTCGGACGAGCGCTTCCCGCTCCTGCCCATCCCGTCTGGCGATGCCGACTTCGCGCTGATCTGGACGACGGCGTCGGTGCCCGTCGACAACAATGATGAGACGGACGGGCGCGAGCGCGATGCCGCGCTGACCCTGAAGGGCGGGTCGGTCATCCGGGTCGCGGATCTGCACCCGGGAACGGTGTCGCCGATGCACCGGACCAGCAGCATCGATTATGGCATCGTCATTTCCGGGCAGGTCGAGCTCGAGCTGGACGACGGCGCCAAGACGCTTCTGGGCCCGGGGGACATCGTCGTGCAGCGGGGCACTATGCATCTCTGGCGAAACCCGAGCGCGACCGAGACGTGTCGTGTCGTCTGGGTGCTCGTCGAGGCGGCGCCCTATCTGCACGAGGGGGAGCCGCTCGAGGACGTCCATCCTTGACCAGCGACGATCCCTGCTGGCTCGGCGGAAAGATCGCGCTGATCACCGGTGCCGACGGTGGCATCGGCCGCGCGACCGCCGGGCTTTTCGAACGTGCCGGGGCAGCCCTCATCCTGTCCGATCGGGCAGAGGCGTGCGCGCGGTTGCGGCAGGATTTCGACAAGGCCACCGTCCTCGCCGCGGATCTCGCCGCGCCCGGCGCGGCCGAGGCACTCGCCACCGAGGCGCGCGGCCGCCACGGCAGCATCGACATCCTGATCTGCAACGCCGGCATCCAGGGGCCTGCGGGATCGATGGCCGACATCGGGCAAGCGGAGCGCGATGCCGTCCTCGCGGTCAATCTGCTCAGCCCCTTCGCCCTGGCCAATGTCCTCGCCCCGTCGATGGCGAAGGCCGGCGGCGGAAGCATCGTGCTGACGAGCAGCATCGCAGGATTACGCGGCAACAAGGCGATCGGCCTCTATGGCATCACCAAGGCCGCGCTCGCCCAGCTCGCGCGCAACCTCGCCGTGGAATGGGGGCCGAGCGGCGTGCGGGCGAATGCGGTTTCGCCCGGCCTGATCCGGACAGCCTTTGCCGACACCATGCTCGCCAACGACGCCATGATGGAACGCCGCCTGTCGCTGACGCCGCTGCGACGGACGGGAAGCGCGGAGGAGGTCGCCGCGGCGATCCTGTTCCTCGCGAGCGGAGCCGGGAGCTTCGTGACCGGGCACAATCTGGTCGTCGACGGCGGCACCACGATTTCGGACGGCAACTGAAGGAGGTTTCGCGTGAAGCTAGCAACCCTGTCCGACGGGACCCGCGACGGCCATCTCGTCGTCGTCTCGCGGGATCTGACGCGCGCCGCATCGGCCGGCGCCATCGCGGCGACGCTGCAGCAGGCGCTCGATCGCTGGAGCGAGGTCGAAGCCGATCTGCGCGCGCTCGCGGACCGTCTCGAGGGAGGGCGGGTCGAAGACGCGATATCGATCGCCGCGTCCACCCTCGCGGCGCCGCTGCCGCGGGCATGGCAATGGCTCGATGGATCGGCCTTCGACAGCCACGGCGATCTGATGGCCAAGGTCTTCGGCATGGACCCCGCCCCGCGCGATCGGCCGCTGATGTACCAGGGCGTTTCTAACCGCTTCTTCGGCCCGCACGAGGACATTCCCTTCGTCAGCGAAAGCGACGGGATCGATTTCGAGGGCGAGTTCGGCGTGATCGTGGACGATGTGCCGATGGGTGTCTCCGCCGAGGAAGCGGCCGCCCACATCCGCCTCATCGTCCAGATCAACGACTGGTCGCTGCGGATCATCGCTCCGATCGAGATGAAGACCGGTTTCGGCTGGGTGCAGGCGAAGCCGCCGTGCAGCGTCGCCCCCTTCGCGGTCACGCCCGACGAACTGGGCGCGCATTGGCGCAACGGCCGCGTCGATCTCGACCTGCTCGTCGACTGGAACGGGGCGCGGTTCGGCGCCGCGTCCGGCTATGCGATGTCCTTCTCCTTTCCCCAGCTCGTCGCGCACGCGGCGCGGACACGCGCGCTCTGTGCCGGGACGATCCTCGGGTCGGGGACGGTATCGAACGAGAATTACCGCGAAGTCGGCTCCTCCTGCATCGCCGAGCGCCGCGGGATCGAGATGTCGGACGAGGGCAAGCCGCGCACGCCCTTCATGCGCTTCGGCGACGTCGTCCGCATGGAAGCGCTCTTGCCGGACGGCCAATCGCTGTTCGGCGCGATCGAGCAGCGCGTCGTTCGCGCCCCGTGAACGATGTTCGCGCGCGCCATCGCAACGCCCGTCGAGAGGGCCCGATCTACGTCACTTATCCTTGGCATCTGTTCTAACAATTAGACGCTCCGGCGATCCAAAGCCTATTGCATCCTCGAAAGTAAAAGCAGGCGAACTGCAGATTCAGAGGGGATGTCATGAAGAAGAGATTTTTGGCCTCGACGTGCGTGTTTGCGATCTGCGGACTGGCGTCCGTGGCCCACGCGCAGGACGCCGCCCCGACCACAGCGGCGGCCCCGGCCGCGCAGGATGCGGCAGCGCCGTCCGGGCTTGCCGATATCGTCGTGACCGCGCAGCGGCGGTCCGAAAATCTCCAGAAGGCCGCCATCGCGGTGAGCGCCGTCTCCGGCTCCGCACTCGCCAATGCCGGCGTCACCAAGCCGACCGAACTCACCGCATTGGTGCCTGCCCTGCAGGTCGCGCCTTCCGCAGGGCCTTATTCCCTCTTCTATCTGCGCGGCGTCGGCAACTTCAACGGCAACGCGCTTTCGGACTCGGCGATCGCGTTCAACTTCGACGGCGTCTATGTCGGCCGCCCCTCTTCCACCACGGGCTTCTTCTACGATCTCGAGCGCGTGGAAGTCGTGAAGGGTCCGCAGGGGACGCTCTACGGCCGCAACGCGACCGGCGGCGCGGTCAACGTCATCACCCACAAGCCCGACCTCGGGGTCCTGGGTGCGCAGGGCGGCTTCGAATATGGCAATTACAATGCCAAACGGGCCGATCTGGCGATCAACGTGCCGCTGAGCGACAACGTCGCGTTGCGTGCCGCGGGCATCTACGTCGCCCACGATCCCTACATGAAGGACGGTACGGACAATCAGAACGACCGGGGCGGACGCATCGCGCTTCGCGCCAATCCCACCCCCGATCTGAAGATCCTGATCGAAGCCGATTATTTCCAGCAGCGCGGGCGCGGCCCAGGTGCGGTGATTGCCGGAGCCGACGTCAATGGACGCTACGGCCTGCAATCCGCAGAGGGACAGGCGATCTTCTCCAGCCATTTCGACCCGCTGCTCGGGCGGAACTTCCCGCCGCTGACCGGTTTCCAGCCGTTCCTGCACAACAATTACTGGGGCATCTCGGGCACCGTCGAATATGCGGCGCCGATCGGCACCTTCACGCTCATTCCCGCCTATCGCGAGGGATCGCTGAACTACGTCACCGACGCACCGGGCTTTTCCATCACCCAGCGCGAGAAGGACAAGCAGGGCAGTTTCGAAGGTCGCTTCGCCAGCGACGATACGAAGCCGCTCCGGGTGCTGTTCGGCACATTCTTCTACGACGAGAAGAACGACGTCCCCCAATATAACATCAACCAGGGCGGCTCGCTCCAGAACCAGACCTACAGCACGCACGACCAGAGCATGGCCGTCTTCGGCCGCCTGACCTATGCGATCCAGCCGAACATCCGCCTGAGCGCGGGCGCCCGCTACACGACCGAAGACAAGACCTTCAGCGGCGTCTTCCCGTCCTATACGAAGGTCTGCGTCGTACCGACCGGCTGCCCCGCCGCGACCGGCTTCCCTTACGGCGGCCCCGTGCCCACCGGCCCGTTCTTCATCACCCTGCCGGGCGGCGTGGTGATCCCGAACATCGGGGCCGACGGGACGTTCATCTCGCCCGGGCTGATCGACAAGACCGGTTCCAACGCGTCGCACGCGTCCTTCGAGAAGGTGACCTATCGCGTCGGCGCCGATTGGGACGTCACGTCCCGCAACCTGCTCTACGTGGGCTATGAGACCGGCTTCAAATCGGGCGGCTTCTTCTTCACGCACGACAATGGCACGTTCAAGCCCGAGGAGATCAAGGCGCTGACGATCGGGTCGAAGAACCGCTTCCTCGATAACAAGCTCCAGCTGAACATCGAAGGCTTCTACTACAAGTACAAGAACCAGCAGATCAGCCACCTGAGCCTGGATTCCGCCGGCGCCGTGATCTTCGCCACGGAAAACGTCGGCAAGGCGACGATGCGCGGGTTCGAGGTCGAGACGCAATATGCGCTGACGACGACGACGCGGCTCAACGTCGACCTGCAGTTCAACGATGCGAAGTACAACACCTTCGTCTTCACCACGCCCAACCAGAATGGCGGGACCGGCAACGGCACCGGCTGCGCCAATCTGGGCACGCCCGGCGTGGTCTATACGGTGAATTGTTCGGGCAAGCGCCCGCCCAACGCGCCGAAGTGGACCGTGAACTTCGGGGCCGAGCAGACGATACCGCTGGGCGACGGCAATCGCCTGGTGGCCAATGCCCGGGCCCATTATCAGACGAAGACGCTCACCGGCCTCGAATTCGCGACGATCGAGGAGCAGAAGGGCTATTGGCTCGCCGATGCGCAGCTGACCTTCTTCTCGCGCGGCGATCGCTTCTCCGTCGGGGGCTTCATCAACAACATGTTCAACAAGACCATCCTGGCCGGCTCCTTCCCGGTGCCGTTCAGCATCGCGAGCCCCGGACCGACGTTCGTCGCCAGCTCGCTGCGTCCGCCGCGGACCTTCGGCATCCGCGCCGGCTTCAAGCTCTAGGAAACCGGAGAGCCGCCACGCCTAGCCGGCGTGGCGGCTCTCGCCGGAATTCAGAAGAACGGGTCGGGCTTCGTCGAGTGGACGACCGTCGGAGGCGCGAGGAAGAAGGGACCGGCCAGCTCCCGCCATTTCTGGAAATCGGCCGAGCCGCGGAAATGGACCATGTGATCCTCCACCGTGTCCCACACCACCCGCAGCACATATTGGCCGGGATCCTCGATCTGTCGTTCGAGGCTCATTCCCCGGCATCCGCGTGCCGCCCTGAAGAGGGGCGCGCATTGCGATACCGCGTTCTCGAAATCCGCCGCCCGTGCCGGATCGATCGTGATGTGGGCGTTTTCATGGATCATGCGCTTCACCTCTTTCCTGAGAGCTTCCGCTAAAGCCGGGATCGGTTCGCCGAAGTCCAATCGCTTCGCGTGACGTCAGGCATCGGTGGGAAAGGAGCCGGCCGCCTCGGCCTCCTGGCGAAGGAGATCGAGCAGCCACCGGATGCCGCCATCGTCCTTGCGCATGCTGTGCCACTGCGCTTCCTCGGTCACGTCGGGCATGGCGAGCGGGACGGGATACACGCGGATCGGCAGGTGCCGCGCCAGATGCAGCGCGTGGCGCCGGTACATGATCGCGACACGATCGGTCCCGATCACCGCAGCCGGGAGCGCCCCGAACGTCGGCAACCGGACTTCGATACGCCGGTTCATGCCCTGCAGCGCGAGATAGGATTCGGTGAACGCCGGCATCTTGTTGTTGCCGAAATGCACGACGGCATGGCCCGCATTCTGATATTCGGTCAGCCCGATCCCGTCGCGGTGCGCGCCTTCGGACCAGCAGATGACCGCATGCTCGTCGCTGAACAGGCTCATCCGGGGATGCTTGTCGTCGAGGTGCGTGCTGAGGGTGATGAACAGGTCGATCTCGCCGCGATCGAGTTGCGCCGCGGCGGTCGCCTCGTTCGGCACGATATCGAAGCTGACGTTGGGGGCCATCTTGGCGGCCTTTCGGATGGCGTTCCCCAGCAGCACGTCATAGGCATAGTCGGAGGCCATGATCGCGAAGCTGCGGACCGCCGTCGCTGGATCGAAATCGAACGGGGTCGTGATCTTGGCGCGGATCAGCATCAGCGCCTCGCGCGCGGCATTGCCGAGAATCTCGCCCTTCGCCGTCAGCACCATCTGACGCCCGTTCTGCACCAGCAGATCGTCGCCGAAATAGTCGCGCAGCCGGCTCAGCGCCCCGCTCAGGGCGGGCTGGCTGAGGAACAGCCGCGACGCCGCCTGCGAAACGCTCCGCTCCTCGATCAGAACGTCGAGCGCGACCAGCAAATTGAGATCAAGCCTGTCGAGGCGCATCCACCACTCCCTCATGCGTCGTGCGCACGATATGATTTTCTGATGGAAGGCTTAGCTTAATATCGCATCGGCTGATAGCGCAATCTTGCCGGACGGGGGAGGAATTGGGCCGAAAAACGACCGTCGACAGCCCGCTAGGCCGGCTCGGCCAAGGCCTGCGCCGCCTTTCGCATGACCGCGGCCACGTCGACGCCGGGCGTATGCTCGACCTCCCACCGGGCAAGCTGGCAGGATGCCTCCACGACCATCGCGGATCGGGCATAGCGACGCGCGATGAAGCGATCGAACGCCGTATCCAGATCGGTGCCGTTGCCGAGTTCGTCGGCGAGAACGATACCGTCCTCGATCCCCATTGCCGCGCCCTGCGCCAGCACCGGCGGGTTCGCGTGCACCGCATCGCCGATCATCCGCACCCGCCGGCTTCCCCAGGGTGCGGGGGCGAGGATCCAGTCGAGCGGACGGTAGCTGACGGCATCGGGCCGATCGATGGAGCCCGCCACGTCGGCCACGATCCCGCCATAGCCGGCCAGCTTCTCCCGCATGACATCGTGCAGCGTGGCCGGGTCCTGCCATGGATTATCCGGCGCGGCCTCGACGATGTAGACGTAGGCGAGCGTGGACGACACGGGGCATAGCCCCACCACGCCGTGGCGACCGCCGAGATAGATGTGCGTCCTGTCGATGCCTTCGGGCCGCTGGATGCTCGCACGCCAGACCGATTGACCCGTATAGGCCGGCTCGGCGCCCGGGATGATCCGCGGTCGCAGCTTCGAATAAAGCCCGTCGGCGCAGACGATCAGATCATAGGTTTTGCGCGTGCCGTCGGACAAAGTCGCGGTCACTTCGGTCGGCGTCTCGGTCCAGTCCTCGAGCGTCGTCCCGCTCTTCAGGCGTACGCCCGCCTCGCGCGCCGCCGACAGCAATATGTGGTGGAAGGCCGAGCGGGCGATCCCGGTGCTGCCCGGCCATTGCGGACCGCCGATCCGCGGCAGGGGATTGTCCGCGAGCAACACCCCGTCGGGCCGAAGCAGCGCCATGCTGTCGGCCGGAACGCCTGCCGCCAGGCATTGCTCGGCAACGCCGATCACCGCCAGCGCACGCATCGCATTGGCGACGAGGCTGAGGCCGACGCCGCCATTGTCGGTGAAGCTGTCCTTGATCTCGATCAGGTCGACGCCGATCCCCGCCTGCGCGAGCGCGGTGCCGAGCGTAAGCCCCGATATCCCCCCGCCGACGACGAGGACGTCGCGGACCGCGCTAGACGGCATGCTGCATTTCCAGACGCGCCGTGGCGCCGCCCCGATCGGCGTCTGCCGGCTCGTCGTTGCGGATCATCTGGATCATGCGGAGCCGGGCGCGAAGCGCCCCCGCATCGGGCTTCATCGAAATCTCGGCAGGCAGCGGGCAGCCGCTGCCCAGCAGGGCCTCGATCGCTTCGAGCACCTCGACATCCTGGTTGAGAACCGCCTTGTTCTGGGCGATCAGCGCGCCCGTCAGCGCCTGGTCCCCGATCCGGAAATCGCGGGTGAGGATCGACCAGTAATGGCATGTGGTGGGCGTCGCCGGGGTGATGCCGTGGATGAAGTTCATCTGCCCCAGCCGCGGCGCATCGGTGGACGCACCGTTCCACGCCGGCCCGCCCGCGTTGATCAGGCCGACCCCGAGAAGTTCGGTCTCGACCCGGACCGTCATCCGATCGCCGATGCCGGGATGCAGAAAGCGATGATAGGGATCGGTCGGCGCGTCCGCGTAGGTCCTCGCCACGATCAGGCGCCCGTCGCGATCCTCGATCTGCGGCTCGACCAGCGCGATGCCGCCGCTCCCCAGGATGCTGGCGTGGACGAAGCCGAAGTGGCTGAGATCGAACAGATTATCGATCAGGATCTGCGCGCGGGCTTCGAGATCGAGGCGCTGGACGCAATCGGTCTCCCAGCCTTCCGCGCCGATTCCGATCGACGCCTGATCCGGCAGCGGCGTCTGCGCCGCCAGCGCGGGGTCACCCGGCCAGATCCAGATCAACGGGCCGGCCTCCAAGACCGGAAAGACACGGAGCGCGCAGTTCGGCGGCGTTCCCGCCGTCGGCGAGGCCGCGCATTGCCCGGACAGATCGAAGGCAAGGCCGTGATAGCCGCAGACCAGCCGGTCGTCCTGCACGCTCCCCAGCTCCATCGGCATCATGCGATGCGGGCAGACCCCCGACAGAGCGTGGGCTTCCCCCGCGCTGTCCCTGAACAGGACGATCCGTTCGCCGAGGATCGTGCGCGGGATGATCCGATCGACGATCTCCTCGCCGAACGCGGCGATATACCATTGGTTGAGCGGCCAGGGTGCCTTGGTGTCGAGAGGGTACATCGTGCTTCTCCCTATTCGGCGGCGACGCGCGACGGCGTCCGCTCTTGTGCTATCTGCGCTGCGATCAGGCGCCGGGTGCGGATCGCGCCCTCGTCGGACTTCACGCTCACCTCGGGCGCGCGTTCCGGCGTCAGCATGTCGAACAGGCGCTGGATGTCGTTGAGGGCGACGACATCCTCCATCAGCAGGCGTCGCAGGTCATCGAACAGCCCCGGATGATGGTTCTCGTAATTCTGCGCGACGGCGACGAACTGATAGCAGCTCCTGGGGCCGGCCGGGGTGATCCCGAAGATCAGGCGGTTGTCCCGCATCGGCTCGTCGGGGAACTCGCAATCGCGAAAGACCGAGCGCACGACGCAGACGTTCGGCGCGTAGCTGCGGAGTTCGAGCATGCGATCGGCACGCTCCCCCTTCAGCGAAAACGCCTTCCGCAGCATGGGCGCCTGCGGCTCGTTCTCGAACGTGCGGATCATTGAGACGCGGTCGCCTTCCGCTTCCACGCGATAGGGATGCGCGGCGACGTTGCCGGTATCGATCAGCCCGTGATGGAGAAAGGTGATGTGCGTCGCATCGACGAGATTCTCGAACGAGTAGAGATAGTTGGAATCGGCATCCAGGCGGGCGCCGAAATAGGCGTGGAAGCCTTCGGCCGATAGGCCGAGGTCCGCATGGTCCGGAACCAGCGCAGGATCGGCAAGCGCAGGATCTCCCGGCCAGATCCAGATCCAGCCCAGGCGCTCCTCGACCGGGAAGGTACGGACCGAGAGCGCGGAGACCGGTGTGCCGCCCGACGGAATGAGCTTGCAACGCCCGTCCGTGCCGAACTGCATGCCATGATAGTTGCACTGGAGGTTGTCGCCGACGAGGGTCCCGCCGTTCGAAAGCCGCATGCCGCGGTGCGGGCAGCGATCGAACAGGGCGACGGCCTTGCCCTCCGTGTCGCGGTAGAGGACGACCGGCTCCTCGCAGAGCAGGCGGTGGAGCGGCTCGCGCGTCACCTCGTCGCCGAATGCCGCGACATACCATCTGTTTCGTGGATATTCGGCCATGCCGGGCAGCATCGTGATGCCGTCGATCTTCATGATCCCTCTCCCGCCGCCCCTCTTCCATCGGGGCGATCCGCAGCATTTTTGACAGGAATATGATGGGACGATAAGTCGCCCAGCGTGCCAATTTTAATACCGAGCGTCTCATGGACGTCCTGAGCGAAATCCTCGGATCGGTTCGCAGCGCATCGCCGCTCCTGGCCGAGCTTCAATTCGGCGGCACCTGGGGCATCGACATGGAACAGGGCGAGGGAACGCCGTTCCATTATGTCGAGAGCGGCGGATGCGGGTTGCAGATCGGCGACGACTATCGGCAGCTGGCGGAGGGCGATCTCGTCATCCTTCCCGGCTGGGCGCGACACGCGCTGGTTTCGGAGCCGGGCGTCCCCCTGGTCACCATCCGCCATCTCGTCGCCAGCCACGGCTTCCCGGCATGGTCGCCGGACCGGGGAATAGATGGTCCGATCCGTATCAGCCTGCAGGAGACCTGCGACACGCGGGTCCTGTCCGGCATTTTCGGGTTCGACAGCGCCAACGCCGGTTTCCTGACCGAGACCCTGCCGCCCGTGCTCGTTGTCAGCGCCGTCGACGTCGAACTGGCTCCGTGGCTGCAGGCGATGTCCGCGCTCGCCCGCTCCGACCGGGCCCTCCTGCCCGGCTTCAGCGCGGTCGCGGGCCGGGGGATGGAGTTCATCTTCATCCACGCGCTGCGCAACTGGATCCTGCAATCGCCCCAGGCGCCGGGATGGCTGCGCGGTGTACTCGATCCCCGGCTCGGCCCCGCCCTCCATGCGATGCACGCGAGGCCGGACCGGGCGTGGACGCTCGCCAGCCTCGCGGGTTGCGCAGGCCTGTCGCGCTCCAACTTCGCGTTGCGGTTCCGCAAGCTCGTCGGCGAGACGCCGCTCGGCTATCTGGCGCGATGGCGGCTGGGGCAGGCGGCCGCGCGATTGACGCGCAGCAACGAGGCGATCGCGACGATCGCTGCGGCGCTGGGATATGGCAGCGCCTTCGCCCTGAGCCGCGCCTTCCGATCCCGGTTCGGCGTCACGCCTGCGCAATTCCGCAGAAAGGCGGCACACAGCGAACCACCGGCCGAATAGAGCCCGAGGGCAATATCGACGCCCTACCCCTTCGTGAGCGCCACCGCATGCCCCACCACGGCCTCGGTAAGGTCGCGCGACGAGGTCTGGCCGACGACGGACGGCGCCAATATGCCTTTGCTGGTCAAGGCGCCGAACCCGTAGAGGGTCGACCAGAAGGCGAGCGCCTGATGGCGGATATGCTCCTCGCCCGCCCCTTCCAGCATGGCCCCGACCGTCTCCACGACCCGCCGGAAGCCGAACCGCTGCGCATCCGCCAGCGCCGGCTCCAGGGTGGGACGCGTGAGTTCGCTGTCGTACATCAGTTCCAGCAGGCGCGGCCGCTCGGCGCAGAAATCCAGGAAGGCATGCGCCAGTGCCGCGAGCTTCTCGGCGGGAGAAGCCGCCGTTGCCCCGATCGCTTCGGCGCGCTCGTTCAGGGCCTTGAACCCATCGACGGCCAGCGCGACGAGCAGCGATCGGCGGTCGGGAAAATGGTGGTAGGGCGCCCCGGCCGAGACCCCGAGCTGCTGGGCGAGCGCGCGCACCGACAGGCCGCCATGGCCATTGGCGGCGATGAAGGCATGGCCCGCCGTCAGGATTTCGTTTCGAAGATCATCGCGATGATAGGCCTTTGCCATCGTCCGAAATTCCTGTTGCGCCAATCTAATCACTGATTAGATTGCGGTGCGGGCGGTTGAGTCGTCCAGGCCATGACACAGAAGCGCGCCCATATGAACGGCGCCGGCGCGGCAAGAGGATGCAAAAATGAAGGGTTCCAAGGGCCGGATCGCGATCATCGGGGCGGGGCCCGGCGGGATGGCCACGGCCCTCGCCGCGATCCGCGTCGGCTTCGATGTCGCGCTGTACGAGCGCACCAACGAGATCAAGGCGGCGGGCAACATCCTCAATCTCTGGCCACCGCCCCAGAAGGTTCTGAAGCTGATCGGCGTCGACGTCGAAGCGCTGGGAGCGCCCTGCCACACCCAGTTCCAGCGCGCCGACGGCAAGCTGCGGGCCGACGTGCGCCTGAGCCCCGACGTGGAGCGCGAATATGGCGGCGGCTTCATCGGCCTGCTGCGCTGGGGGCTCTACAAGCGCATGATCGATGCGCTGCCCGCCGGCGTGCTGCGCCTCGGCCGCAACCTCACGACGATCACCGACAGCGACGACGAGGTCCAGCTCGACTTTGCCGACGGATCGACGGAGTTCGCCGATGTCGTCGTCGGGGCGGACGGCCTGCACTCCTTCGTGCGAAAGCATCTATGGGGCGATGCGCCGATCCGCGAGCAGATGCTCCATCTCGTCGGTGGCTATATCTTCCTCGACACGCCCCCGCCGGGCGAAGGCGTCGTCGCCCACAATCGCACCACGCAGGTCAGCTACACGCCGATCCGGCACGAGGGGAAATGGGGCTATGAATGGTGGGTCCTCGAAGCCTTCAAGCGGAACGACCCGCCGATCCCGGACCTCCTCGCCTTCGCCAAGGCCCGCGCGAAAGGCTTCTCGCCGGAGGTGCGGGCGCTGATCGACCAGACCCCTCACGACCATCTGCAGCGCTGGGAAATCCGCGATCGTCCGCCGCTGAAACAATGGAGCAAGGGGAGGATCACCCTCGTCGGCGACGCCGCCCACCCGACATCGCCTTACGCGGCGTACGGCGCCGGCATGTCGATCGAGGACGGCTATTTCCTGGCGCGGGAGCTGAGTGCCGTCGACATCGCCGACACCGCCGCCGTACGCGGCGCGCTGCAGGCCTATGAGGATCGGCGCAAGCCCCACACGGCGCAGGTCAGCCAGGCCGCCTACCATACCGGCCGGGTCTTCCACCACCTGCCGGCGCCGCTGCGTCCGCTCCGCGATTTCGTCTTCGATCATACCCCCTTCCTGCAAAGGATGATCGGCAACGAAATGCCCAGCCACATCCTCTCGCAACTGGCGGAGATCGAGTGACGACGTCGTCGGGCCGATTTGTCCGCCACCGAAGCGTAGGCCAAAGGTAAGGCCCGAACACGCTGCCCAGTTGTTATCCAGCCCCCGTCAGGCCGTCGACAAACCCGGTCCATCCGCCACCCGCTCCGGATCGGCCGGGCTGTAGCGGGGCAGCAGCAGGTGGACCGCCGCAAGCGCCGCCAGATAGGCGAAGGCGGCGGCGATGAAGATGGGTTGGTAGCTGCCGAGGCGCTCGAGGATCGTGCCGGCGAACTTCGCCATCAGCATGCCGCCGAGCGCGCCGCCGAGGCCGCCGACGCCGATCACCGATCCCGCCATCCGGCGCGGAAAGAGATCGCCGGGCAGCGCATAGAGGTTCGCCGAGAAGGCCTGGTGCCCCGCGCAGGCGAGGCCGATCAGCAGGACCGCCGTCCAGATGCCCGGCGCCTGGGCGGCGAACGCGATCGGCACCGCGCAGAGCGCCGCGCCGAACATCGCGGTCTTGCGGGCGCGGTTCAGCGTCCAGCCGCGCCCGAGCAGGCGTGACGAGGCCCAGCCGCCTGTGATCGAGCCGACATCGGCGAGCAGGTAGATCACCACCAGCGGCGGCCCGAATTCGGTGATCTTCAGATGATAGCGGCGGCTGAAGAAATCGGGGAGCCAGAAGAGGAAGGTCCACCACACCGGATCGATCATGAAGCGACCGACGATATAGGCCCAGGTCTGGCGCATCCGCAGCAACCGCGAGAGCGGCACGCGAAGCGCGGGCTCCGCGACCGGGGTTCCGATCCAGGCGCGTTCGGCCTCGCCGACCAGCCTGTGCTCGCGCGGGCGGCGATAAAAGGCGAGCCAGCCGATCAGCCAGACCACGGTCAGCAGCCCGGTCAGGACGAAGGCCATCCGCCAGCCGAAGGCAACTGCGATGAACGGCACGATCAGCGGCGTCACGATCGCACCGACGTTGGAACCGGCGTTGAAGATGCCGATCGCCAGCGCCCGCTCGCGCGCCGGAAACCATTCGTTGGTCGCCGCGAGCGCCGCCGGGAAGGCCCCCGCCTCGCCCATCGCCAGCGGGATGCGCGCGATCAGCATGCCGCGCGTCGAGGTGAAGGCGACGTGCGCGATGTGGCCGATCGTCCACAGCACGACCGCGATCGCATAGCCGGTCCGCGCGCCGAAGCGATCGACCAGGCGACCGAACACGACATAGGACAGGCCGTAAACCGCCTGGAACCAGATCGCGAGATCGGCATAGCCCGTCTCGCTCCAGCCGTAGCGCGCCTGCAGATCGGGCTTGAGCACGGGCAGCACCAGCCGATCGACGTAGCTCAGCACCACGGCCAGGAAGAGGAAGCCGCAGACGATCCAGCGGATCCTGCCGCGGCGGGGGGATGGCGACGGCATTTCCGCCGGGTCGACCGTCATCTGTCATCCTCTCGCGTCGGCGGCTCGGGCGCCGCCTTGTTACGGCACTGGTCTGCCGACGCTCCGAAATTTGGTCAAGCCAAAGTGGCGGTTTGACCCATCGAACTGCGTCTTTTGGGTCGCAACTGCCCTGGATTTCGTTCTGGCAGCATCATGGCATTGCATTTGGCCTTACCACATCGTAGGCGTGGCCGTACCAGAGTCTGTCGGCGAGCAGGCGAGATAGACAGGGAGAGATCTGCGATGGCGCTCAATTTCATTCGTTTCGAATCGTCCATGATGGCGCTCGGCATGGCGCTCGGCGCGATGGCCCTTTCCACCGCCGCGACCGCCCAGACGGCGCCGGGCGCCGCTCCGGCCGCCGCCGATGCGGCCAGCGCGCCCGACATCGTCGTCACCGCCAACAAGCGTTCCGAAAACGTGCAGAAGGTGCCGCTCGCCGTCTCGGTGCTGGCGCCGGCGCAGCTGAAGTCCGCGGGCGTCACCCAGTTCAGCGATCTCGGCCGCGTATCGCCGTCGCTGGTGATCCGCACCGCCGAGCAGCCGGTCAATTCCAACGTCTCGCTGCGCGGCGTCGGCACCTTCGCCTTCGGCATCGGCGTCGAATCCTCGGTCGCGGTGCTGGTCGACGAAGTGCCGCTGGCCTTCGCGGCGCGCGCCTTCTCCGACCTGCCCGATGTGCAACGCATCGAAGTGCTGCGCGGTCCGCAGAGCACGCTCTACGGCAAGTCGGCCTCGGCCGGCCTGATCAACATCATCACCAACGATCCGACCTCGACCTTCCACCTGAAGGCGAATGCGCTGGCCACCTCGGACCGCGAATATGGCGGCAGCGTCACCGCGTCGGGGCCGATGGGCGAGGATCTGGGCTACGTCGTGTCGGGCAGCTATTCGAACTGGGACGGCAACGTCAAAAATCTGTTCAACGGCAAGCGCACCAACGGCCACGAGGCCGGCAATTTCCGCGGCAAGATCCGCTGGACGCCCGAAGCCAATCTGAAGATCACGCTGTCGGCCAATTACCTGAACGGCAACACCAGCGTCGCGCGGCCCTTCACCCACGTTTCGCCGACCGCGCTGTTCCGCGGCACCGGGGGCCTGACCATCCCGGTCGTGATGCCCGGCGTCGCCATCGGCCCCGACAACACCGACATCAGCAACAATTACGACTCGCGCACCAAGTACAAGGGCTACGGCGGCTACCTGCGCGGCGAGCTCGGCCTCGGCGACATGACGCTGACCTCGATCACCTCCTACGATCATTTCCACCAGTTCGACTATCTCGACCAGGACGATACCTCCTACTCCGGCACGCTGGGAAATAATAACCAGGTCGGTGAATTCAAGGAGCATATGGTAACGCAGGAAGTTCGCCTGCAGTCGCCCGCCGAAAAGCCGTTCCGCTACACGGTCGGCGCTTATTATGCCGATGTGAACTTCGCGCGTCCGTTCGTGCGCGGGCCCTATTTCTCGCTCGCCAACTGGTATGCGACGACCGAATCCCGCCAGCTCGCGGGCTTCGTGCAGGCCGACTATTCCCCGATCGAGAAGCTGACGATCACCGGCGGTGCGCGTGTCCAGAACGAGAAGGTGCAATACACCTTCCAGGACAATCTGGCGGTGGCGCCGGCGCCCTCTTTCTTCAGCGGCCATGCCAAGGATACGGCATTCACCTGGAAGGCGAACGTCCGCTACCAGTTCACCGACAATCTGATGGCCTTCTTCACCTACGCCACCGGCTACAAGGGCCAGACCTACGATCTGACCACCGGCTTCAACGCGAACCGCGCGGCGGCCGGCCCGATCAAGCCCGAGAAGTCGCGCGACAAGGAACTGGGCATCCGCTGGCAATCGCAGGACCATCGCCTGACCGCGAACCTGACCCTGTTCAGCACCCACTATACCAACCTGCAGGCGCAATCGATCGAGACGCTGGCCGACGGCACGTCCAATTACCGCCTCACCAACGTCGGCGGGTTGACGACCAAGGGCGTCGAGTTCGAGGGCACGGCGCGCATGGGCCGCGACCTGAACCTGCGCAGCTCGGTCACCTATCTGGATGCGAAGTACAGCTCGTTCCCGGTCGCGCAATGCTATCCGTTGCAGACCGTGGCGACGGGGTGCAACACCGCGACCTCGCCGAGCTCCCAGAACCTGACCGGCACGCGTGCCGTGCAGGCGCCGAAGTGGAAGTTCGAGCTGGGCGGCGATTATTCGCCCGCGATCACCGATACGCTGAACGCGGTGGTCCAGGCCGACTGGCAGTATCAGAGCAGCCTGTATTTCCAGGCGCGCGATCCGGAGACCTTCCAGCCCTCGTACAGCATCGTCAACGTGGGTCTCGGCGTTCGCGCCGGCAACCGCCGCTGGGAAGTGATCGGCTTCGTCAACAACCTGTTCGACAAGCAATATTACGGCTCGCTGGTGAACACCGCCGGCAACTTCGGCAACCAGATCGCGACCCAGGCCGTGCTGCCGCGTGACTTCCGCCGCTATGGGGGTGTGCGCGTCGGCTACAACTTCTGATCCTGCGGGCGGGGCACGCCGCCCCGCCCTCCTCCGCCCCCCGAGGAGAGCTGTTTAGTGCCCCGCCGCCGATACCGCGTTCTCATGGCCTGTCTTGCGTTGGCCATGTCCCTTCCAGCCGCGGTATCGGCGCAGGAGGCCCCAGCGCGGCCGGCCATCGATGCCCCAGAACTGGCCGCGCTGGGGCCATATCCTGTAGGCGTGGCGGACACGGAGTTCGTCCAGCCCGGCCAGATCGATCCGCTGCAGGGCGGCGTTGCCGATCGCCATCTGACTGCGAAGATCTGGTATCCGGCGGCGAAGCCCGGCCCCGGCACCATTTATCGGTCCGCGATGACCGGCGAGAGCGGCAAGGACGTCGCCTTCACCGTACCCGGCATCGCCACGCCCGATGCGCCGGGCGCCAGGGGGCGCTTCCCGCTCGTCATCCTGGCGCATGGCTATGGCAATGTGCCCGAGGCGCTGTCGTGGCTCGGGGAAAATCTGGCGAGCAAGGGCTATGTCGTCGTGGCGCCCGCCTTCCGCGATCCGCCGATCACCATCCGCACCGCCGCCGCGACCGCCGGGCCGATCGCGCGCCGCCCGCTCGACATCGTCTTCCTGACCGCCGAGGCCCAGCGCCGCGCACGCGCCGGACAAGGGCCGTTCGCCGCCGCCGACCCGGGCCATACCGCACTGATCGGCTATTCGATGGGCGGCTATGGCGTGCTGACCGCCGCCGGCGCCCCGCTCGATCCCGGCCTTGCCGACATGGGCCACGGCGCGCTCGCACCCTATGTGGCAGGCGGGCCGAGGCAGGGTGACATAAGCATCGCCGACCTGAAGGCCGTCGTCGCCATCGCCCCGCCGAGCGACGTGCGCGGCATCAAGACCTGGGCGAACCCCAGCGTCGGCGCGATCCGCACGCCGACCTTCTTCATCGTCGGCAGCCAGGATCATGTCGTCGGCTACGATCCCGGCGTCCGCACGCTGTTCGAGGCCGAGGTCGCCGCGCCGCGCTACCTGCTGACCTTCCGCGAAGCCTCGCACAGCATCGCGCTGATCGGCGCGCCGCCCGAGATGCGCAGCAGTTTCTGGGACGAGGATTGGTTCGAGGATCCGGTGTGGCGCAAGGATCGGCTGCTGGCCGTGCAGGCGCATTTCATCACCGCCTTCCTCGATCGCTACGTAAAGCAGGATGCGACCAAAGCCGCCTATATCGATGGGCTGGTGCCCCATTCGGACGACGGCAAATGGGCCGATGCGCCGGCCGGCCGCTATGCCGGGTTCAGCTCCGGAGCGCCGGCCGCGACGGTTTGGAAGGGCTTCCAGCCCAGCCGCGCCTCTGGAATGTCGCTCGACTATAAACCGGCGCGCTGACGCCAGCAGGAGACGGGAATGCGTGCCGTGGGCAAGACTCTGGGAATGATCGCCGTGCTGGCGCTGTCCGCCCCGCCCGTGACGGCCGAGGTCGAGCCGCCGTCGACGGTGATCTCCTCGCTGCCGATGGCGACGGTCGCGACTTCGCCGCACCTCGTCTCCGCGGACATGCGTGCCGGGACCGATCTTTCCGGCCCGTGGCATTATTCGATCGATCCGTTCCATGCGGGCCTCGCGGGCTTCCATGGCGAGACGCCCGACCCCGGCCAGCGCCGCTTCGTCGATATCGATGTCGCCCAAGCTATGGCGAGCGACAACCGCACGCTCTACGAGTTCAACCTCGATCATGCGCCGCTGGCGGTGCTGCCCTCCTCGTGGCTGACCGAAGCGCCCGAGATGCGCCACTATCAGGGCCTTGTCTGGTATCAGCGCCACTTCGACGCGCCAGCCAAGCGAGCCGGCCGCACCTTCCTGCGCTTCGGCGCGGCGAACTACAGCACCTATGTCTTCCTCAACGGTAAGCCGATCGGGCGCCACCAGGGCGGCTTCACGCCCTTCGCCTTCGAAGTGACCGGGCAACTGCGCGACGGCGACAACCAGATCACCATCGGCGTGGATTCGCAGGCCACCCCCGCGACCGTGCCGCCGCCCGTGACCGACTGGGAGAATTACGGCGGCCTCACCCGCCCCGTGCGCTTGGTCGAGACGCCCGACACCTTCGTCGACGATGCCCGGGTGCGCCTGACCCGCGATGGGCGGATCGCGGTGGACGCGCACCTGAACGGCGCGCAGGCCGCGAACAAGGCGGTGCATCTGCGCGTCCCCGAACTCGGCCTCGATCTCCCCGGAACCACCGATGCCAGGGGTGACTGGCACGGCACCGCCCGCCTCCCCGCCCGGCTCGTCCGCTGGTCGCCCGAGCGCCCCAAGCTCTACGATGTCGCGATCGACGCGGGCGAGGATCATTGGAAGGACCGCATCGGCTTCCGCACCCTCGAGGTGCGTGGGCCGGATATCCTGCTCAACGGCAAGCCGATCTTCCTGCGCGGCATTTCGCTGCACGAGGAGGAGCTGGGCGCTGAGCCGACCCGCGCCATCACTCCCGCCGCAGCCCGCGCGCTGCTCGGCGAGATCAAGGACGGGCTGCACGGCAATTACGTGCGCCTCGCCCATTACCCGCATACCGAGCTGATGACGCGCACCGCCGACGAACTCGGCCTGCTCGTGTGGAGCGAAATCCCGGTCTACTGGATGATCGCCTGGGACAATCCCGAGACGCTGGCGACCGCGCGCAACATGCTCGCCGAAAATATCGTGCGTGATCGCAACCGCGCCTCGGTCGCGATCTGGAGCGTCGCCAACGAGACGCCGGTCAGCGATGCGCGCACCGCCTTCCTGCGCACCCTGGTGGCCGATGTCCGCACGCTCGACGACAGCCGGCTGGTGAGCGCGGCGTTGCTGGTGGAGCGCGGCAAGCGCGAGGGGGCGCCGGAAATGACGCTGGCCGATCCGCTGGCCACCTCGCTCGATGTGCTGGCGATCAACACCTACAACGGCTGGTACACGCAGGATCGCCTGAGCGACCTGCCTGCGAGCGTGTGGCACGTCCCCGCCGACAAGCCTTTGGTCTTCTCCGAATTCGGGGCGGACGCGCTGGCGGGCTTCCACAAGCCGCAGAAATTCTCCGAGGAATATCAGGCGGACTATTACCGCGCGACGCTGGCGATGGCGGACAAGGTGCCGACGCTGCGCGGCATGTCGCCGTGGATCCTGAAGGATTTCCGCTCGCCACGGCGGCAGAATCCGGATTTCCAGATGGGCTGGAACCGCAAGGGGCTGATTTCCGAGACGGGGGTCCGCAAGATCGCGTTCGGGGTGCTGGCCGGATATTATCAGGCGAAGGCGGGGAAATAGGCAAAGGTGATGTGCTCCGGCGAAGGCCGGAGCGCTGGAGAATCGAATACGGCACCTCCCCAAACCCGCTCATCCCGAGCGTAGCCGAGGGATACGCAGGACCGAGCCCTTCGACTGCCTGCAAGGCAGGCGCTCAGAATAAACTTCGATCTTCGATCGAAGTCGAGGGCCGTCTGGCTGTGCTCTAACCTTCGCATCTCGACTTTGCTCGGGATGAGCGGGGTTATTGTGGGGGTGGAGGATTTGACGCCAACGCTCCGGCCTTCGCCGGAGCACAGCGTGCTTGCGATCTGAAATAGACACACGTGTCCCTTGTCGGCGTCAGCCGAAAGGGGGGAAGGACCGGCGCGTCTCCTGCCACGGGGCACCCGGAGGACGACTAGGATGGTGTGCTTGTCAGGCGCACCGATGAAGGGAGAGCCTTGTCCGGTCTCCCGTCGTGTGCCCCACGATCCCTCGTTGCTTCTGTGGCTGCAACGGCTGGCGGGGCATGTATTGCGAAGCTTCGGCTAACGAACCGGATGACTCCGCGCCGGTCTTATCTTC
>Ga0164294_10000268_pt1 | contig 48325 bp, 52 predicted proteins | sample GEODES005metaG_FD_111479 | JGI IMG/M metagenome (GOLD analysis project Ga0164294, IMG submission 111479) | Oligotrophic lake water microbial communities from Sparkling Lake, Wisconsin, USA - GEODES005 metaG | ecosystem: Environmental > Aquatic > Freshwater > Lake | place: USA: Sparkling Lake... | reverse complement strand
CGGCCACCTTGCGGTCGAGGACGATTTCCGAGTTACCGGTGCCCTTGAACTCTTCGAAGATGACTTCGTCCATGCGGCTGCCGGTGTCGATCAGCGCGGTGGCAATGATCGAGAGCGAGCCGCCCTCCTCGATGTTGCGCGCGGCACCGAAGAAGCGCTTCGGGCGCTGCAGCGCGTTGGCGTCGACACCGCCGGTCAGCACCTTGCCCGACGACGGCACCACCGTGTTGTAGGCGCGGCCGAGACGGGTGATCGAGTCGAGCAGGATCACCACGTCCTTCTTGTGCTCGACCAGGCGCTTGGCCTTTTCGATCACCATCTCCGAGACCTGGACGTGGCGCTGCGCCGGCTCGTCGAAGGTCGAGGAGATGACCTCGCCCTTCACGCTGCGCTGCATGTCGGTGACTTCTTCCGGACGCTCGTCGATGAGCAGCACGATCAGGAAGACTTCGGGATGGTTGTCGGTGATCGCCTTGGCGATGTTCTGCAGCATCACCGTCTTACCGACGCGCGGCGGCGCGACGATCAGGGTACGCTGGCCCTTGCCCTGCGGCGAGACGATGTCGATGACGCGCGCCGACTTGTCCTTCTGGGTCGGGTCGAGCTGGTCGAGCGTCAGCTTGCTCTCAGGGTAGAGCGGGGTGAGATTGTCGAAATTGACGCGGTGGCGGACCGCATCGGGATCGTCGAAATTGACCGAGACCAGGCGGGTCAGCGCGAAATAGCGCTCGCCGTCCTTGGGCCCGCGGATCTCGCCCTCCACCGTGTCGCCGGTGCGCAGGCCGAACTTGCGAACCTGGTTGGGCGAGACATAGATGTCGTCGGGGCCGGCGAGATAGTTCGCCTCGGGGCTGCGCAGGAAGCCGAAGCCGTCCGGCAGCACCTCGATCGTGCCCTCGCCCATGATCTGGTCGCCATTCTCGGCCTGCGCCTTGAGGATAGCGAAGAGCAGGTCCTGCTTGCGCAGCGTCGACGCGCTCTCGACGCCCAGCTCCTCGGCCATCGAGACCAGCTCTGCGGGCGGAGTTTTCTTGAGTTCCTTGAGGTGCATTTGGAGTCCGGATGTTGATCTGGGGGGAGCGTCGGTCGGCGGTAAAGGTCGCGCGCGAGTAACGATGCTAGGAGGAATGTCCCGGTGACCCGGTCCACAGCGTCGAATTAGGAGTGGCCCAACCCCAAGTCAACCGGTCTAAGCGGTCTGGGAGGTGGTTTTGCGACAGCCGGTAAATTGCGGCGACGAGCCGAGTTGGCGCAATGAAATTACGTGAAGTTCAGAAGGGCTTCACCACCGCCAGGATCACGATCGCGATCACCGCGAAGGCAGGAACCTCGCCGACCATGCGCAGCGTGCGCGCCGGGATGTTGCCCTGGCCGGTCGCGAGCTTCTTCGAATAGCCGACCGCCCAGCCGTGGAAACCGGAAAGAAGGAACACGATCAACAGCTTGGCATGCAGCCAGCCGAGCCCGGGCATGCCCTCGAACAGCCCGAGATTGGCGGCGAGCGCCAGGCCGAGCAGCCAGACGATCCCGATCGACGGGGTGAGGATCATCTTGCGGAGCAGCGCCTCGCGCTTCGCCCAGCCGGCCGCTTCGGGGGTGCCCAGGGCCTCCTGGTGATGGACGAGATAGCGCGGCAGCAGGAAGAGGCCGGCCATCCAGAAGATCACGAAGATGATGTGGAACGCCTTCACCCAGAGATAGGCGTTCCCCAGGAACCCGGCCATTTCCTACCCCCTGATCCGCGCCAGCAGCTGCTCGACATGCGCGATCGGCGTGTCCTGCTGGATCCCATGGCCCAGATTGAACACATGCGGGCGGGTTGGGAAGGCCGAAAGGATCCGGTCGACTGCGCGATCGAGCGTCTCGCCGCCGGCGATCAGCGCGAGCGGATCGAGATTGCCCTGCACCGGCAGCCCCTCCGGCAGCACGGCGTTCGCCCAGGCCGGATCGACCGTCTCGTCGAGCCCGAGCGCATCGACGCCGGTCTCGCGAGCATAGGCGGGCAGCTTGCCGCCCGCACCCTTGGGGAAGCCGATCACCGGTGCCTTGTTCTTCACCGCGGCGGCGATCCGTGCGGTCGGCGCGATCACCCAACGCTCGAACTGTTCGGGCGAAAGGCTGCCGGCCCAGCTGTCGAACAGCTGCACCGCTTCGACGCCGGCATCGATCTGCGCGAGGAGATAGTCGATCGTGCAATCGGCGATGCGATCGATCAGCGCCTGCATGAGTCCGGGATCGGCATAAGCGAGGCGCCGTGCCTCGGCCTGCTCGCGGCTCCCCTGCCCGGCGATCATATAGGTGGCGACCGTCCAGGGGCTGCCTGCGAAGCCCAGGAAGGTGGTTCGGGGGTCGAGCTGGGCCCTCACCTGCCGGACCGTCGCATAGACCGGCTGCAGGGCCTCAGAACGCGATTCAAGGCCATCCAGGATGTCGCGGGCCGTCACCGTCGGCGCCAGGCGCGGTCCCTCGCCGGTTTCGAACCAGAGTTCCTGGCCCAGCGCCATCGGCACCATCAGGATGTCGGAGAACAGGATCGCACCGTCCATGCCGAAGCGGTGGATCGGCTGGAGCGTGATCTCGGCTGCCGCATCGGGATCGAGCGCAAGGGCAAGGAATCCGCCCTTCTCGGCCCGGAGCGCGCGATATTCGGGCAGGTAGCGACCGGCCTGACGCATCAGCCAGACCGGCGGACTCTCCTGTCGATGGCCCTTGAGCGTTTCGAGCAGCTTCTTGGTTTGGGGTGCGGTCAGGGCTCGGGTCCTAAAACAATAAAGAAATGAATCTAAAGATTGTTGGAGTCTGTTGGGGCGTTGAAGCTGGGGCTTATGCACTCGTCCCGCACTTTGCCAACAGATTGACTCTCCCGGCCCCACGGGAGTCCCCGGATTCGGCGGCGCTATCCCCATTATCCACAGCGTGTGGATCGGAACGACAAGCTGGGGATGCGGTTGTGGAAGAATCACGAGCCGGAGTCACGAAACTGACCCGATTGGTTCGTGCGCCCAGTTACGCTACTGGCTGTGGTACATGTTATCCACAGATCCATCCCATATGTGATGCGGCTGCACCTGCACCTCCTCTCCGACTCCACCGGCGAGACGCTGGAGAACATCGCTAAGGCGGCGCTCGCCCAGTATGACGATGTCGAGACGCTGCGCCATTTCTGGCCGATGGTGCGCAGCGAAGCGCATCTCGAGCGCATCCTCCAGGAAATCGCGCAGAACCCCGGCCTGGTGCTGTTCACCCTGGTGAACCCCGAGACCCGGCGCACGCTCGAAAGCCGCTGCCGGGCGATGGGCCTGCCGGCGATCGCGCCGCTCGATCCGGTCAACCACGCGCTGTCCAACCTGCTCGGCCAGGAAGCCAAGGCGCGCCCCGGCCGCCAGCACACTCTGGACGCCGCCTATTTCGCCCGCGTCGATGCGATCCAGTTCACCATCGCGCATGACGACGGGTTGCTTGCCGAGGATTGGGAAGAGGCGGACATATTGCTCGCCGGCGTGTCGCGCTCGTCCAAGACGCCGACCTCGATCTACCTGGCGAACCGCGGCTACAAGACCGCCAACATCCCGATCGTGGTCGAATCGCCGCCGCCGCCCGAGCTCTACAAGCTCCGGCATCCGCTGATCGTCGGCCTCACCACCAGCGCCGACCGGCTGATCCAGATCCGCCGCAACCGCCTGCTGTCTTTGAACCAGGCGACCGAGACCAGCTATGTCGAGCAGGACGCGGTGACGCGCGAAGTCGCCTATGCGCGGCGGATGTTCGCCGACAATGGCTGGCCGGTGATCGACGTGACGCGCCGCTCGATTGAGGAGACCGCGGCGGCGATCATCCAGCTTTGCAACGAGCGCACGCTCGAAAAGGGAAACCCATGAAATTCGTACTCGCGTCGCAGAGCGCCTCGCGCCGCGCGATGCTCAACGACGCCGGCGTGCCGCACGAGGCAGTGACGGCGCAGGTCGACGAGGCCTCTGCCAAGGAATCGCTGCTTGCCGGCGGGATCCCGCCGCGCGACCTGGCCGATGCGCTGGCCGAGCTGAAGGCACTGAAGGTCTCCGGCCTGGTGCCGACCGCCCTGGTGCTCGGCGGCGACTCGCTGGTCGCACTCGACGACGGCTCGCTGCTCGACAAGCCGGAGAGCCGCGAGCAGGCCGCCGACCATCTCCGCCGCATGTCGGGCAGGACGCATGACATCTACAGCGCCGCGGTGATCGCCGAGGGCGGCCGCGCGGTGTGGCGCCATGTCGATCGCGCCAAACTCCATGTTCGCCCGCTCTCCGAGGTATTCATCGAGCAATATCTCGACGTCGAATGGCCGGCGATCGCCGGCTGTGTCGGCTGTTTCCGGATCGAGGGGCCGGGCGTCCAGCTGTTCAGCCGCACCGACGGCAGCCAGTTCACCATCCTCGGCATGCCGCTGCTGCCGATCCTCGATTATCTGCGTGTGCGGGGAATCCTGACGTCATGACATCCTATGCCGAAGTGATCGGCGACCCGATCGCCCAGTCCAAGTCGCCGCTGATCCATGGCTTCTGGTTGAAGCAGCTCGGGATCGATGCCGAATATCGCCGTGCGCATGTGAAGCCCGAGGAGCTGGCCGGCTATTTCGAGTCGCGCCGGGCCGATCCGGATTGGCGCGGCTGCAACATCACCCTGCCCCACAAGCAGGCGGCGCTCGAGTTCGTCGAGGATCGTGGCGGCGTGCGCGAGTCGATCGGGGCGATCAACACCGCTTTCCGTGCCGAGGAGGGCGCGCTGGTCGGCACCAATACCGATGCCGGCGGCTTCTATGCGCCGATCGCCGGGCTGGACTTGGAAGGCGCGCATGCCGTGGTGATCGGCGCCGGCGGCGCGGCGCGGGCGATCCTGTTTGCGCTGTCCAAGGTCGGTATCGGCCAGGTGACGTTGCTCAACCGCAATGTCCTCAAGGGCGCGGCGCTGCTTTCGAGCTTCGGGATCAAGGGCCAGGCGCTGCCGCTCAACAGCAAGCTGCCGCCCGCGGCATTGCTGGTGAACGCCAGCGCGCTCGGCATGGTCGGCCAGCCGGCGCTCGAGATCGACCTGTCGCCGCTGCCCGAGGACGCAGTCGTCTATGACGCGGTCTATGCCCCGCTCGAGACCGACCTGCACGCCCAGGCGCATGATCGCGGGCTCGATACGGTCGATGGGCTCGAGATGTTGGTCGGCCAGGCCGCGCTCGCCTTCGAGCTGTTCTTCGGCGCCGAACCGCCGCGCGACCGCGACGAGGAGCTGCGCGAGCTGCTGCTGGCGTGAGCAATCCCTTCTCCGTCATCCCCGCGAAGGCGGGGATCCAGAGTCGCAAGGGACGGTGCTCTGTTATCCTGGATCCCCGCCTTCGCGGGGATGACGAAAGGGGGAACCGATGATCGTTCTGGGCCTCACCGGGTCGATCGGCATGGGCAAGTCGACCGTGGCGGCGATGTTCGCCGAGTCCGGCGTGCCGGTGTTCGATGCCGATGCGGAGGTCCACCGGCTCCAGGGGCCGGACGGCGCCGCTGTCGCTGCGATCGAGGCCGAATTCCCGGATACCACCAGCGATCTGGGCGTGAACCGCACGCTGCTGCGCGAAGCGGTGATGGCGGACCCCACCGCCTTTGCCCGGCTGGAAGCGATCATTCATCCCGCGGTGGCGGAGGCGCGCCAGGCGTTCCTCGCATCGCATCGCACCGCGCCATTGGTGGTACTCGACGTGCCGCTGTTGTTCGAGGCCGGCGGCTGGAAGCATGTCGACAAGATCGCCGTCGTCTCCGCGCCGGCCGACGTGCAGCGCGAACGCGTGCTGGCGCGGCCGGGCATGACCGTGGAGCGATTCGAGGCGATTCTCGCCCGCCAGCTTCCCGACCTGGAAAAGCGCGCCCGCGCCGATTTCGTGATCCCCACCGGCGGCGCCCTCACGGAGACGCGCGCAGCAGTGGATGATGTCATCGCTTGCCTAGCGGGCCACACGGGAGGATAAGGTCGCAATGCGTGAAATCGTGTTCGACACCGAAACCACCGGACTCAGCTTCTCGGGTGGTGACCGGCTGGTCGAGATCGGCTGTGTCGAGCTGGTCAACCGGGTGATGACCGGGCGCCATTTCCACGCCTATATCAATCCCCAGCGGCCGATGCCGATCGAGGCATTCAACGTCCACGGCCTCTCCGAGGTGTTCCTGTCGGACAAGCCGCTGTTCCAGGACGTGGTCGAGGACATGCTCGAATTCATCGGCGACAGCCCGATGATCGCGCACAACGCCAATTTCGACTTCGGCTTCATCAATGGCGAGCTGATCAAGTGCGGCCGGCCGATCGTCGATCTCGGCCGCATGGTCGATACGCTGGCGATTGCCCGAGTGAAGCATCCCGGCGCCAAGCACACGCTCGACGCGCTGTGCAGCCGCTACGGCATCGATCTGACCCAGCGCACGCTGCACGGCGCGCTGATCGACGCCTCGCTGCTGGCGCAGGTCTATGTCGAGCTGACCGGCGGCCGGCAGATCACCCTGGGGCTGGCCGTGGACGCGCCGATCGTGCGCGAGACGGTCGCCGAGGCTCCAACGCGGGTACATGTGCGTCCCGCGCGACAGTTTGCTGCGAGTGAGGCGGAACTTGAGCGCCACGCAGCCTTTCTCTCTAAGATGGAGGAGCCGCTCTGGGGCGCCGCCGCAGCCAGTTGAACCCGGTTTTGGCCAGGGTCAAAGGGCTGGGACCCCGCCCCAGCTAACGTCCTCGTAGTAGCGGAGGTGAATATGGACATCCGGGTTTCTGGGCATCAGGTCGAAACGGGCGCTGCGCTCAAGGCGCAGGTCAACGAGCGGCTCCAGGGAATTGCGGGCAAATATTTCTCCCGCGCGATCTCGTCCCAGGCGACCTTCGGCAAGGGGCCGCACGACAATGGCTTCACCTGCGACATCGTAATGCACGTGACCCAGGGCCTGGTGCTCAAGGCGACCAACAAGGGCATGGAAGCACATGGCGCCTTTGACGGCGCGGCAGACCGGATCGACAAGCAGCTGCGCCGCTACACGCGCCGGCTGAAGGACCGCCAGAACGGCGTGGTCAACGCGTTCGCCGAAAATGGCGCGTACGACAACAATGCCGGCTACACGCTCTTCCAGGAGCCGGCCGAGGAAGAGGAAGCGGCCGACGCGCCGCTGATCATCGCCGAGACCCGCGTCGACGTGCCCGAAGCCACCGTTTCGGACGCAGTTATGATGCTCGACCTGAGGAACACCAACGCGCTGCTGTTCCGAAATAGCGCGACAGGTGCCCATAACATGGTCTATCGGCGCGGCGACGGGACGATCGGCTGGGTGGAACCCAATCGCGCCGCCTGAGTTTTGCGGCAGGCCCCGGGGGGCGGACCTCAACTGGAATATCGATGACAAGCATCAGTGATTTGCTCGTGCCGGAGGCTGTGCTCTCCGGCGTGAGTGTTGCCAGCAAGAAAGCGCTGTTCACCGCGCTGGGGGCTGCCGCCGCCGAGGCTTATGGCCTCGACGCGCGTGCCGTTACCGAAACGCTCACTGCCCGCGAGAAGCTCGGCTCGACCGGCTTCGGCGCGGGCATCGCCATTCCGCATGGCAAGCTCGACTCGATTCGCCGCGTCTGCGCCGTGTTCGTCCGGCTGGACAAGCCCGTCGATTTCGGCGCGGTCGACGAGCTGCCCGTCGACCTGGTGTTCATGCTGCTCTCGCCGGTGGGCGCGGGCGCCGAGCATCTGAAGGCGCTGGCCTGCGTCTCGCGCACGCTGCGCGACAAGACCACCGCGGCCAAGCTGCGCGGGGCCGGCTCGCAGGACGCGCTCTATGCGCTGCTCGCGGGTGTGGAGACGCGTGACGCTGCCTGACGAACCGACCGGGGCCGACGCGCATTTCCGCGCGCTCGAATCCCTCTATGCCGCGGCGCCGATCAACCGGCTTTTCGAGTCCGTCCTCGAAATCCCGGAACCCGGCGTCGCGCGCATCCGCTTCACGATCGACGAGCGCTATTTCCATGCCGCCGGCGCGGCGCATGGCACCAGCTATTTCAAGATGCTCGACGATGCCGCCTTCTATGCGGTCAACAGCCTGGTGACCGATCGCTTCGTGCTCACCACGCAATTCAACCTGCTGCTCACCAAGCCGCTCGGTCCCGGGCCGGTGATCGCCGAGGGGCGCTGGGTCAGCGGCCAGCGCCGCGTGTTCGTCGGCGAGGCGCGGTTGATCGACGCGACCGGCGAGGAAGCCGCGCGCGGCACCGGCACCTTCATGCGCTCGCGCATCCCCCTCGCTTCGCTCCCCGGCTACGCCCAAAGCTGATGGCACGGCTTGCCACCGGCATGCTGGTCAACGCGCTGATCCGCCGGGCGGAAGGCGCGGGCGGCGGTGCGATGGTGCTGGCGAAGGGCGATGCGACGGCCGGCGCGGTGCTGCTCCTGCTGGTCGAGCGCGGCGCCAACCCTCGCTTCCTCGAACGCGGCCTCGGCCCCGACGGAAACCCCGCTCTGCTCCCTGCCGGACCCCGCGAATTCGCAGATGACACCGAGGTCACGGGCTATTGGCGGCGGCGGCGTGAGCGCGATTCAGACCTGTGGGTGATCGAACTGGATATCGCGGATGGGGAACGGTTCGCCGCTGAAACGATGGCGATGAATTGACTTTGTGCGCCCGCGAAGCGAAAGGCCGCCCTCACTATCAATCGCGTTGTGCCTGCCGGGGTGTGAAGTCGGTCGGTTACGCAGTCGGGGGGGAAGCCCGGCGGCCCATATGAGAAACAGGGCCGGCCGCGCACCAACCGCACAGTAACGAAGCATAATGAAGCTCATGCATCGCGTCGCGGCTTTCGCGACCGTGACTTTTTGCGCTGGCGCACTTGCGAATGCCGCCACGCTCGATGTGACGCTGAACCAGGATTCGCCGGTTCAGATGGTCAACACGCTGGAACACCAGGTTGTTCCCACGCCGGCCCCCCAGGCCGCGCCGCTCCCGATCAAGAGCGAGACTGTCCAGCAGATCCCCAATGTGGATGCGGACGAAGATTTCGACTCCCTGTCCGAAGCCGTGGCAGCGCAGGATGCGCCCGCGTCGCTCGACAGCGAGCTCAACTGCCTTGCCGTCGGCATCTATTACGAAGCCAAGAGCGAGCCGCTTGCCGGCCAGCTCGCCGTTGCCGACGTGATCATCAACCGCACCGAGTCGGGCCGTTTCCCGCGTTCGGTGTGCGGTGTCGTCACCCAGCGCGGCCAGTTTGCCTTCGTGCGCGGCGGCAAGCTGCCGACCCCGCCGTCGAACGGCCAGTGGAAGAAGGCGCTCGCCGTCGCCCAGGTCGCGATGAAGGACCAGTGGGATTCGCCGGTGCCGGAAGCGCTCTATTTCCATGCGCGCTACGTGAAGCCCAGCTGGAAGCGCCCGCGCGTCGGCTCGGTCGGCAACCACGTTTTCTATCGTTGATTAGGCGGTACCGGCCCACCCCCCCGCCCGGCCACCCAACGGCAGTATTCTATGGGTGGCCGGGTGAGGGAGCGGGCCGGCACCGAAATCTACAAAAGCGAGTCGCGGGGTTTCCTGCGTTCACTTAATGTTCTAAGCAGCCGGGGATGAACTCTCCGGCTGTTTCGATTCAGGATGCCCCACTTATCGCCGCCGATGTGGCGCGGGGCGTTACCCGGCTGCTGCTCCGCCACGATTGCGTCGCGCTCGCCGAAGTGCCGCTCGAAGGCGGCCGCCGGGCCGATCTGATGGCGATCGATTCGCGTGGCAACATCGTCATCGTCGAGATCAAGGTGTCGCGCGCCGACCTGCTCGGCGACGGCAAATGGACCGATTATCTCGCGCATTGCGACCGCTTCTTCTGGGCGGTGCCCGAAGGCTTCGACCTGCGCCCGCTCGAGCAGGAAGGCTTCCTGCCCGCACGCGCCGGGATCATCGTTGCCGATCGCTATGATGCCGCGGTGATGCGCGAGGCGGCGACGGTGCCGCTGCCCGCGCCGACGCGCAAGAAGTGCACGCTGGCATTCGCCCGGCGCGCGGCGCGCCGGGTCATCCAGATCCTCGATCCGGACGCCGAAGCGGCGTTTTAGAGCTTGGGGCCGGCCGGACCGGCAGCACCGCTCGACTTGCCGCCCTTGGGGGCGTCGGCGAGCAGCTTGGCGATCTGCGGGTAGCGGGCCTCGTCCTTGGCATAGTCGCGGGCCGACTTGCCGGTGACGTTGTCGGTGCGGTCCGGATTGGCGCCGGCGTCGAGCAGCTGGCGCACCACTTCGATGTCATGCACCTGGACCGCGCGGATCAGCGGGGTCTCGCCGCTGGTGTTGGCCGCGTTCACATTGGCCTTGTACTTGATCAGGATCTGCACGCCCTCGTACCAGCCGCGCTCGGCCGCGATGAGCAGCGCGGTGTTGCCGCGATTGTCCTGCAGGTTGATGTTGACGTCGTCCTGCTGGAGCAGCACGCGCAGATAGGTCGCGTCGTTGCGGCGGGTGACGATGTGCAGCGCACCCTCGCCGGTCTGGCGGTCCTTGGTGTTGACGATGCGGAGCGACTTGTTCTCCAGATACTTGTTCACCTTCGTGCCGTCCGTCTCGCGGATGGCATTGAGGAAATTGTAGCTGTCGGAGAATTGCTGGGCCGAGGCCGGCGCGGCGGCGGCGAACATCAGCAAGGCGGCGCCAGCGGCGCCCATTACGCGAACCATCATGTCTTTGCCCAAACCCCATAGCGGCAGTGCTTGCAAGCCCGGAACTATCAGATCATGGCTGGCGATACCATGAGCAGGATATTTCAGCGCGTTGCGCCTTTGCTACTGATCGTCTCAGGCTGCAGCGGTACGCCCGAGGAGCCGCCGCTCGCCGGCGCGCGGATCGGCGGCCCGTTCACGCTCACCAACCCGGCGGGCAAGCCGGTGAAAGACAGCGATTTCGCCGGCAAATATCGCATCGTCTATTTCGGCTACACCTATTGCCCGGACATCTGCCCGACCGACATGCTCAAGATCGGCCAGGCGATGAAGGCGCTCGACAAGCAGGCCCCGGCCAAGGCGGCGAAGATCGTGCCGATCTTCATCACCGTCGATCCCGAGCGCGATACCCCGCAGGTGGTCGGCGAGTTCGTCCGCAACTTCGACGATCGCGTGGTCGGCCTCACCGGCAGTCCGGCGGCGATCGCGGCGGTCGAGAAGCAATATGCGGTCTATGCCAAGAAGGAAGCGCCCGGTGCCGGCGGCGGCTATCTGGTAGGGCACAGTCAGATTGCCTATCTGATGGACAAGGACGGCAAGCCGATCACGTCGCTGCCGATCGAAAAGGACGCTGCCGCCCTTGTGGAGCAGTTCGACCATTGGGTGAAATGACCGGATCAAAATGACCAGTAAGTTCTGGGAAGACCTGCCGCTGGAAAAGCTCGACCGGGCGCAATGGGAAGCCCTTTGCGACGGCTGCGGCAAATGCTGCGTCCACAAGCTCGAGGACGAGGAGACCGGTGAGCTGCACGCCACCAACGTCGCCTGCCGGCTGCTCGACCGGCGGATGGGGCGTTGCTCGGACTATAAGCACCGCCACGCCTATGTCGCCGAGTGCGTGCGGCTCAATTCGAACAATGTCCGCGATATCGAGTGGCTGCCCTCCACGTGCGCCTATCGCCTGCGCGGCGAAGGCAAGCCGCTGCCCGACTGGCATTATCTGGTGAGCGGCGATCCCGAAGCGGTCCATGCCGCCGGCCAGTCGACCCGCGGCTGGACGGTGAGCGAGGACGATGTGATCGACTTCGAGCATCATTTGGTGGACCGCGAGCTTTGAGCGAACCCGAGATCGAGGTCGTTCGTCACGCCCGGGCGCGGCGGATGCGGCTCTCGGTCGATCCCCGGTCCGGCCGGGTCAAGCTTACCCTGCCGCCGCGCGCCTCGCTCAAGAAGGGCATGGACTGGGCGCGCGAGCATCAGGGCTGGATCGCCGTCCAGCAGGCGAAGATGCCCGAAGCGCGGCCCTTCGCACCCGGTGCCCGCATTCCGATCGGCGATGCCGAGGTCGAGATCATCTGGCCCGCACCCGGCGCTGGCCGCACCCCGAAGCTTGACGGCGACCGACTGCTCTGCGGCGGCCCGCGCGAGGGGCTGGAGAAGCGCATCGAGCGCTGGCTCCGCCAGGCGGCGCTCGATCTGCTGAGCGAGGAAACCGCCGAATATGCCGAGCGCGCCGGCGTGACGGTCACCAAGGTCTCGATCGGCGATCCGCGCGGGCGCTGGGGCAGCTGCGCGTCCTCCGGCCAGATCCGCTACAGCTGGCGGCTGCTGCTCGCGCCGAGCTTCGTCCGCCGCTCGACGGTGGCGCATGAAGTCGCGCACCGGATCCACATGAACCATTCGCCGGCCTTCCACCGGGTGGTGGCGGAGCTCTACGAAGGCGACCCCGAGCGCGCGCGCGCCTGGCTGCGGCGCAACGGCTCCGGGCTGCACTGGTACGGGCGCTGAGCCTTAGCCGTCACCCCGCGAAAGCGGGGGGCCGTCGCGTGCGCTGTCCCCATTTAATGCCGGCGGGTTCGTAGCCTCGCCGGGAGAGGGGTCCCCGCTTTCGCAGGGATGACGATCCGGAATTACTGCTGCTCGCCCCGCGGCGCATCGCTCCGCGGCTGGGGCGCCGGCTGGCGCGGCACATCCCTCGACGTATCGCGCTGGTCACGCTGCGGCTGGGCCGGCGCCGGTGCGGGCGGGCGGCGGCCGGTCATCCGGTCGATCCAGTCCTGGTCGAGCTGCTCGTCGCCCTGCTGGCCCCCCTGCGGCTGGCCGGGCTGGCCCTGCGTGCTGCCATCGCCGCGCGGCTGCTGGTCTTCGGGCAGCGGATTGCCGTCATCGTCGACGAACATGCCGTTGTCGGGCTCGCCATAGGCGCTGTTCTCTTCGTCGAGCTGATATTCGGGCAGCGTCACCTGGGTGTCGAACGCCTCGGCCGGGCGCTTGGCCACCGCCTTGATCATGAAGTCGTGGAAGGCGCGCGCGGGAGCGGTGCCGCCCTGCAGGCCGGGAACGACCTTGGCATCGTCGCGGCCCATCCACACGCCGGTGGTCAGGCCCGAGGAGAAGCCGACGAACCAGCCGTCCTTGTTCGACGTGGTCGTGCCGGTCTTGCCGGCGACCGGACGGCCGATTTGCGCGGCGCGGCCGGTGCCGGTGGCAACCGCGGTCTGCATCAGGTCGGTCATCTGCGCCGCGACATAGGGCGCGACCAGGACATGGCTGGTATCGACTTCGTGCTGGTAGATCACCGCGCCGTTCGCAGTCACGCGGGTGATGCCGTAGGGCGTCACCGCCACGCCCTTGTTCGCCACCGAGGCGAAGGCGCGCGTCATGTCGATCAGGCGCACGTCGGAGGTGCCGAGCACCATTGCGGGGTGGGTGTCGACCGGAGTGGTGATGCCGAAGCGGCGCGCCATGTCGGCGATCGAGCCGAAGCCGACTTCCTGGCCGAGCTTCGCCGCGATCGTGTTGACCGAATAGGCGAAGGCGGTGCGGATGTTCATCTCGCCGCGGAACGCGCCCGAGCTGTTGCGCGGGCTCCAGCCGTTGATCGTCACCGGCTCGTCGACCACCAGGTCGTCGGGCTTGTGGCCGCTCTCAAGCGCGGTCAGGTAGACGAACAGCTTGAACGCCGAGCCCGGCTGACGGGTCGCCTGGGTCGCGCGATTGTAGATCGAGGCGACATAGTCCTTGCCGCCCACCATCGCGCGGACCGCGCCGTCGCGGTCGAGACTGACCAGCGCGCCCTGAGCATTCTTCGGCGCATTGGCGCGGATCGCATCGTCGGCGGCGCGCTGCATCGACAGGTCGAGCGTGGTCCACACTTCGAGCGGGGCCTCGGTCTCGTCGATCAGCACTTCGAGCTGGGGCAGTGCCCAGTCGGTGAAGTAGCGCACGCTGTTCTGCTGGGGCTCGGGCGCGAGCGCCACGGTGCGCGGATCGGTGGCGCGCGCCTGGGCCGAGGTGATCTTGCCGGTCTCGGCCATCAGATCGAGCACCACGCTGGCGCGGCCGATCGCGGCATCGGCGTCGGCGGTCGGCGAGTAATGCGAAGGCGCCTTGACCAGGCCAGCAATCACGGCGGATTCGGCAAGCGTCAGGTTGGTCGCCGGGTGGCCGAAGAACTTCCGGCTCGCCGCGTCGATGCCATAGGCGCCGCCGCCGAAATAGACCTTGTTGAGATAGAGCTCGAGGATCTCGTCCTTCGAGAATTTACGCTCCATCGCCAGCGCGATCACGCCTTCGCGCACCTTGCGGCCGAGGTCGTACTTGTTCGACAGGAAGATCGTGCGCGCCACCTGCTGGGTGATGGTCGAGCCACCCTGCAGGCGCCGGCCCTCGTCATGGAGCTGCTTGGCGCGCCAGAACATGCGGGCGACGCCGACCGGATCGACGCCCCAGTGCGATTCGAAGCGGCGATCCTCGGTCGCGATGATCGCGTCTTTCATCACCTGCGGAATCTTGTCGTACTTGATCCACTCGCCATAGCTCGGCCCGAGCGACACCAGCACGGTGCCGTCCGCGGCATGGACGCGGATCATCTGGCCGTTGGGCGAGGATTTGAGCTCGTCGAAGCTCGGCAGCGTCGACTTGGTCGAATAGACCGCGATCAGCAACGCGATGAAGGCGAGCAACGCCACGCTGCCGCCGGCGATCAGCGTCCAGAAGGTTACGCGCTTCCAAAAGGCGAGGTCACGCCATTTTGGCCTGCGAATGACTGCGGGCAGATTGGATGCCATCGGGGGGTCGATTAAGCCCTATTCGGCCTGGTCACAAGATTCAGGCGCTGGGGGTGTCGCTAGTCGAACCCGGGTTTCCGCCACGTGAACGGAAATCCAGGCTCACCGAGTTGATGCAGTAGCGCAGGCCGGTGGGCGGCGGGCCGTCGGGGAAGACATGGCCCTGGTGCCCGTCACAGCGTGCGCAGCGCACTTCGACGCGGCGCATGCCGTGGCTGACATCGGCATGCTCGGTAATGTTTTCGGGATCGATCGGCTGGGTGAAGCTGGGCCAGCCCGAGCCGGAATCGAACTTGTCGAGGCTGTCGAACAGCTCGAGCTTGCAGCCGGCGCAGGCGTAGACGCCGTCGGCCTTGTTGTCGGTATAGTTGCCGGCAAAGGCGCGTTCGGTGCCCGCTTCGCGCAACACGTGAAACTGTTCCGGGGTCAGGCGCTTGCGCCACTCGGATTCGGGCAGGTTCAGATGCTCCATAGGAAGAAGCATGTGTGCCTGCCCGGGGTCCGCGTCAATCCGGGTTCGCGCGGAAGCGGGCCAAACCGGCGTTGGTCTTGAGCTGACGCTTCAATTCTTCGGCCGGTGCCGCCCAGAGAAAGCCGAAACTGACCGCGCCATGCTTCGATTCGACGGCGTGGTGCAGCCGGTGCGCCTGGACGATTCGCTTCATGTAACGCGACCGGGCGACGTAGCGGTGGCGGATGCGCTGGTGGACGATCACGTCGTGGAAGCCGAAATAGATCGCGCCGTATCCGGCGATCCCCGCACCGATCCACGTGGAACCAGGCCACCAGCCGGCCTGCATGCCGCCATAGATCAGCACGATCGAAGGCACCGCGAAGATCACGGCATAGAGGTCGTTCCATTCGAACGGGCCGCTGCGCGCGCGGTGGTGGCTCTCGTGCAGGAACCAGCCGGGCCCGTGCATCACCCAGCGATGCATCGCCCAGGCGAATACCTCCATCCCGGCGAGCGTGGCGAAGAACAGGGCAAGGCCGATCCAGGGAGACATGGCTATCAAGATAGGCGCTTCGGCCTCAGAAGGCGAAGGCCGTGTCGCCGCATTTCACCGGAGTCAGCGTATACGCCGCGAAGGGCTTCTCGCTGCCGTCCGGCTTGCGCTCGGTGATCGTCCAGCGCCAGCCCTTGCCCTGCGGCGCGATCCGGTTGGCATAGACGGCGTCGGGATAGGCATAGTCGACCGCGATCGTGCCGTCCGCGACCTGCCCCTTGCCCGCCGCGCTGTAGCCGGCGCCGAAGCTGTCCATCCACCAGGCGCTCAGCCTGGTGCCGTCATGGTCGCCGATCGTGATCGCCGCGTCATAGGGGTCGGCCGGATCGAGCCCGTGCGACTCGAGCAGCAAATAGCGCCCGCCCAGCCGCCACGCGGCGCGGACGAGAGTCGCGACTCGCTTGCCCATCACTTCGCCTGGCGCGTCCCAGCAGCCGACAAGCCCGTCGAGCGCGGCATGCGCTGGACTGGGGGCCGGATCGGAAAGGAGAAGGAGCGAAGCGGCAAGGGCAACGGACATGTGCGCTCCTTAGCGGCACGCCGCACACCTGCCTATATCCGCTTTCCCAAAGCATTATTGCAATTACGTCGCAGTCGCATTTAAATCGAAAAGATTTGGATTCGCGCGCGCGTCGTGCTTAAGGCACGCGCAAACCCCTTCCCGCCACAACCACGAGGGCGCGCTCCCATGAACATCCATGAATATCAGGCCAAGGAACTGCTGGCGAAGTACGGCGCGCCGATCGCGGCCGGCTTTGCCGCCTTCACCGTCGAAGAGGCCGTCGAGGCCGCCAAGAAGCTGCCTGGGCCGCTCTTCGTCGTGAAGTCGCAGATCCATGCCGGCGGCCGCGGCAAGGGCAAGTTCAAGGAGCTCGGCCCCGATGCGAAGGGCGGCGTCCGCCTTGCCTTCTCGCTCGATGAAGTCCGCGCCCACGCGACCGACATGCTCGGCAACACGCTGGTGACGATCCAGACCGGCGAAGCCGGCAAGCAGGTCAACCGCCTCTACATCACCGACGGTGCCGACATCGCCAAGGAGTTCTACCTGGCGCTGCTCGTTGATCGCGCCACCGGCCGCGTCGCCTTCGTCGTCTCGACCGAGGGCGGCATGGACATCGAGGAAGTCGCGCACTCGACTCCCGAGAAGATCCACACCTTCGACGTCGATCCCGCGACCGGCTTCATGCCGCACCACGGCCGCGCCGTCGCCAACGCGCTCGAGCTCAAGGGTGACCAGGCCAAGCAGGCCGCCAAGGTCGCCGCATCGCTGTTCGCCGCCTTCGTTGCGACCGACTCGGCGCAGATCGAAGTGAACCCGCTGGCGCTGACCGAGCAGGGCAACCTCCTCGTCCTCGACGCCAAGGTCGGCTTCGACTCGAACGCGATGTTCCGCCACAAGGACCTGGCCGAGCTGCGCGACGAGAGCGAGGAAGATCCCGCCGAGCTCGAAGCCTCGAAGTATGACCTGGCGTACATCAAGCTCGATGGCGACATCGGCTGCATGGTCAACGGCGCCGGCCTGGCGATGGCCACGATGGACATCATCAAGCTCAACGGCATGTTCCCGGCCAACTTCCTCGACGTCGGTGGCGGCGCTTCGAAGGAGAAGGTGACCGCGGCGTTCAAGATCATCCTCGCCGATCCGAACGTGAAGGGCATCCTGGTCAACATCTTCGGCGGCATCATGAAGTGCGACATCATCGCGGCCGGCATCGTCGCCGCGGCGAAGGAAGTGAACCTCTCGGTGCCGCTGGTCGTGCGCCTCGAGGGCACCAACGTTGCAGAGGGCAAGGAAATCCTCGCCAATTCGGGCCTCGCCATCGTTCCCGCGAACGACCTGGGCGACGCCGCGAAGAAGATCGTCGCCGAAGTGCAGAAGGTCGCCGCCTGAGCGATCTGCTGACCGCGCGTCGGTTCTGAAAAAGGGCGGAAGAGGCTTCGGCTTCTTCCGCCCTTTTCGTTCAATGCGGCTTCGAGGCCGGCAGGCCTTTCTCGCTGATGCTCTTGTCCGCCGGGGCGGGCGGCTCGACCGCCTTGGCCGTGGTCGGCGTCATCGACAGGCGCGAGGGCATCTGGTTGTTCGTCGTCGGCGCCACGGACTCCGCTGCCGCCGAAGGCGCATCCGCGTTGCGGCGCCCACCGGTGTAGGTGCGGCCCTTGCCTTCCGCGGGCTCGCCGGGATTGGTGGAGGGGCACTCGGGCTCGGCGTCGCCGGTCCGCTTGGTCGGGTTGGCTCCACCCTTCACCACGATCCCGCCGATCGGCGAGCCGGGCGTGCAGCGCGCATAGCTGGAGGAAGCGGCGCCCGGGGACCCCGACAGCGTCCCGGCCTTGGGCTTTTCCTTGGCCGCTGCCGGTACGTCCTGGGCAAAGGCGGGCGCCGTGGTGGCGGTCGCCGCCAGCACCGCCCAGATCGCCAAGCTATATTTTCCCATCTCGTCTCTCCCTTTCTTCACGAAGTTGCAGCTTCGCGTCTGAATTTCGGGTGAACTCGTGACACCTCGGTAAAACGGCCTTCCGGCGCGGTTTTTCGATGATTGGGTATGTTATTCGGCGTTTGGGGCTGGACTTGACCCGATTCATCGGCATTAGCGATAGATATAGCCGTTCTTCCAGCGATGGAGAGGATTTCGATGAAGGTGCTGGTGCCGGTCAAGCGGGTGCTTGACTACAACGTGAAGCCGCGGGTGAAGGCCGACGGGACGGGGGTCGACCTCGCCAACGTCAAGATGAGCATGAATCCGTTCGACGAGATCGCGATCGAGGAAGCGGTCCGCCTGAAGGAAAAGGGCGCCGCGACCGAAGTGGTCGTCGTGACGATCGGTGTCGCCAAGGCGGAAACCGACGTGCTGCTCACCGCGCGCGCCATGGGTGCGGACCGCGCGATCCTGATCCAGACCGATGACGAGGTCGAGCCGCTGGCCGTTGCCAAGCTGCTCGCCAAGGTCGCCGAGGAAGAGCAGCCCGGGCTGATCATCCTGGGCAAGCAGGCGATCGACGACGATTCGAACCAGACCGGCCAGATGCTGGGCGCGCTGCTCGGCTGGGCGCAGGGCACCTTCGCCAACAAGATCGAGCTCGGCGGCAACGGCGTGCTGGTCACCCGCGAAGTCGATGGCGGTCTCGAGACGGTCGATCTCAAGCTGCCGGCGATCGTCACCACCGATCTTCGCCTCAACGAGCCGCGCTATGCGACTCTGCCGAACATCATGAAGGCCAAGTCCAAGCCGGTCGCGAAGAAGACCGTCGCGGATTACGGCGTCGACGTGGCCCCGCGCCTCAAGACGCTCAAGGTCGTCGAGCCGGCCAAGCGATCGGCCGGCATCAAGGTGGGCTCGGTCGACGAGCTGGTCGAGAAGCTCAAGGGTCTGGGAGTCGTGAAATGAAGACGCTGGTCTGGGTCGAGCACGACAATCAGAACCTCAAGGACGCCACGCTCGCCGTGGTCACCGCCGCGGCGAAGCTCGGCGAAGTCCATCTCCTCGTCGCCGGCAAGGGTGTCGACGGCGTGGCCAGCCAGGCAGCGGCGATCGAGGGCGTGGGCAAGGTCCATGTCGCCGACGACGCGGCCTATGAGCATGCGCTGGCCGAGAATGTCGCGCCGCTGATCGTGTCGCTGATGGCCGATCACGACGCGGTCCTCTTCCCGGCGACCACCACCGGCAAGAACATCGCGCCGCGCGTGGCAGCCGCGCTCGACGTGATGCAGATCTCGGACATCCTCTCGGTCGAGGGTGCCGATACCTTCACCCGTCCGATCTATGCCGGCAACGCAATCGCCACCGTGCAGACCAGCGACAAGAAGCTGGTGATCACCGTGCGCGGCACTGCCTTTGCCAAGGCTGCCGCCACCGGCGGCAGCGGCGCGATCGAAGCGGTGTCGGGCGAAGGCGACAAGGGCCTCTCCACCTTCGCAGGTGCCGAGATCGCCAAGTCGGAGCGCCCCGAGCTGACCAGCGCCAAGGTGATCGTCTCGGGGGGCCGCGCGCTCGGCTCGTCGGAGGAGTTCCACGCGCAGATCGATCCGCTGGCGGACAAGCTCGGCGCCGCCGTCGGCGCCTCGCGCGCCGCGGTCGACGCCGGCTATGCCCCCAACGACTATCAGGTCGGCCAGACCGGCAAGATCGTCGCGCCGGAAGTCTATGTCGCGATCGGCATCTCGGGTGCGATCCAGCACCTCGCCGGCATGAAGGACTCCAAGACGATCATCGCGATCAACAAGGACGAGGACGCCCCGATCTTCCAGGTCGCGGACATCGGCCTGGTCGGCGACCTGTTCAAGATCGTGCCGGAGCTGACGAGCAAGCTCTGATCTTGGCGCTTTCGCTGAACGAAGATGGGGCGGCGCACCTTCCCGGTGCGGCCGCCCCTTTTCTTGGCCCGCTGCGCGCGCTGGCGGAAGGCCAGCCGGCCGAGCGCGCCGGCATCCGCCTCCACGGCGTCCCCGGCCTCGCCGATCTGCTGGCTCCCGATGCGCTCGGCGGGCTGGCCCCCGGCATGCACCCGGTCCGCGCGATCCTGTTCGACAAGAGCCCGGGCACCAACTGGGCGCTGGGCTGGCATCAGGACCGCACCATTGCCGTGCAGGAACGAGTCGAGACGTCCGGCTTCGGCCCCTGGTCGGTGAAGCAGGGACTGTTTCACGTGGAGCCGCCCTTTGCGTTGATCGAAGCGATGCGCACGATCCGCATTCATCTCGATCCGGTGCCCGACGACAACGCCCCGTTGCTGGTCGCACCGGGCTCGCACCGGCTGGGCCGGATTCCCGAAGCCGAGCTGGCGGCGGTGGTCGAACGCTGCGGCACCGCGACCTGCCTCGCCCAAGCCGGCGACGTCTGGCTCTATGCCACGCCGATCGTCCATGCCTCCCTTGCCAGCCGCGGCGACCGGCATCGCCGGGTGCTGCAGGTGGATTTCTCCGCCGAGGCGTTGCCGGGCGGGCTGGCGTGGCTCGGCATATAAGCCCTTGTCACCCCGGGGCCCGACCCGGGGGTGACGGGGGAGATCAGTCCGTCCCCATCGCCCGCGGCGGCGTGACCTCCGCCAGCGGCAGCGGCGGAATCGTCGAGAGCTTCGCCGCAATCCCCAACGCCAGCACCGTCAGCACCCCGCAATAGAGCGCCACCCCGGTCCAGCCCCAGCCGGTCCAGGCGACACCGCCGGCCGATCCGAGCAGGCTCGATCCGAGATAGTAGAAGAACAAATAGAAGGCCGCGGCCTGCCCCCGACTCGCCCGCGCGCGCCGACCCACCCAGCTCGAGGCGATCGAGTGCGCGCCGAAGAAGCCGATGGTGACGATGCCGATGCCTGCGACCACAAGCGCCAGCCACATCGATGCGGTCATCGCCGTGCCGATCAGCAGCATCGCGGTCGGGATCCAGAAGATCAGCCGGCGCCCGCGCTTCTCTGCCAGGTGCCCGAACCAGGTCGAGCTCACCGAGCCGAGCAGATAGAGCAGGAAGATCGCGCCGATTGCGGCGTGGCTCAGCCCGAAGGGCGGCGCGAGCAGGCGGAAGCCGACATAATTATAGATGGTGACGAACACGCCCATCAGGAGGAACGCCTCGGCATAGAGCAAAGGCATCGCGCGATCCCGGAACAGGTCGCGGCCGGCGGCGAGCACCGCGCTCGGGTGCACCGCCTGGGGCACGAAGCGGCGGGACGGCGGGGCGAGGCGGCGAAAGCCCTCGGCCATGGCAAGGCCGATCAGCCCAACCCCGATCAGCCCCCAGCGCCAGTCGATCAGTTCAGTGAGCAGGCTCACCCCCAGCCGCCCGGCCATGCCGCCGATCCCGCTGCCGGCGATGTACAGCCCCATCGCCGGCCCTACCGAGCGCGGCTCGATCTCCTCGCTGACATAGGCCATCGCGACGGCGGGCATGCCGGCCAGCGCGATGCCGGTGAGGAAGCGCAGCACGAGCAGCGCATGCCAGCCCGGGGCCAGGCCGGTCAGCATCGTCAGCAGCCCCGCGCCGAACATCGCGGTGACCATCAGCGGCCGCCGCCCGAGCTTGTCCGACAGCATGCCGGCGATGACGATCGCTACCGCGAGCGGCCCGGTGGCGAGCGAGATCGCCAGGCTCGCCACTTCGGCGCTCAACCCGAACTCGCTGGCGAACAGCGGCAGCAGCGGCTGGGCGGAGTAGAGCAGCGAGAAGGTCGAGAAGCCGGCGAACAGCATCGCCAGCGTCAGGCGCCGATAGCCCGGGGTGCCGCGGGTATAGCCGACAGGTGGAGGCCCGGAGTCAGTCATCGTTCGCCAACGCGTCTGAACCCCTCAAGTGCACGGCACACCTGCATTTTTCGCAGCCACACTTTCTTATGGAGCAAGCGGGGCATACGTATGCGGCGTTGACCCCGCGTTGCAGCATGGCCAATGCCTTGGCCGATGCACGCCCCCGCTCCCCGCACCCATAATGTCGGCCTCGTTCACTTCGCGCTGGCGATGGGCGGCTTCGCGATCGGCACCACCGAATTCGCGACGATGAGCCTGGTGCCCTACATGGCGCAGGGTCTGGGGATCGACGCGCCGTCGGCCGGCCACGTGATCAGCGCCTATGCGCTGGGCGTGGTCGTCGGCGCGCCGCTGATCGCAGTGGGCGCGGCCAAGCTCTCGCGGCGGCTGACGCTGATCCTGCTGATGACCGCCTTCGGGCTGTTCAACACGCTGAGCGCGCTGGCGCCGAATTATCACTGGCTGCTGCTCTTCCGCTTCCTCTCGGGCCTGCCGCACGGCGCCTATTTCGGCATCGCCGCGCTGGTCGCAGCGTCGCTGGTGCCGGTCAACAAGCGTTCCCAGGCGGTCGGGCGGATGATGCTCGGCCTCACCGTGGCGACCATCCTCGGCGTGCCGCTCGCCAACTGGCTCGGCCAGGCGGTCGGCTGGCGCTGGGGTTTCGTCGTGGTCGGCGTGCTCGCGCTGGCGACGGTGGCGCTGGTCGCCGCGCTTGCTCCGCGCGACCCGCCCCAGCATGGCGCCAGCCCGCTCAAGGAGCTCGGCGCGCTGGCCAATGGCCAGGTGTGGCTGACGCTGGGGATCAGCGCGATCGGCTTTGGCGGCATGTTCTGCGTCTACACCTATGTCGCCTCGACCATGCTGGAGGTGACCAGGGCGTCCGCGACGATGATCCCGCTGGTCCTGGCGGTGTTCGGCATGGGCGCGACGCTCGGCAGCATCATCGTCCCCAAGTTCGCCGATCGCGCGCTGATGCCCACCGCCGCGGTGCTGCTGCTCGGCAGTGCGGTGGCGCTCGCCTTCTATCCGTTTGCCGCGCACCAGCTGTGGAGCATCACGCTCGACATCTTCGCGATCGGCTTCCTGGGGGCGCTCGGTGCGGTGCTGCAGACCCGGCTGATGGACGTCGCCGGCGAGGCGCAGGGCCTTGCCGCCTCGCTCAACCATTCGGCCTTCAACACCGCCAATGCGCTCGGCCCCTGGCTGGGCGGCCTCGCGATCACGGCGGGCTATGGCTGGACGTCGACCGGCTGGGTCGGCGCGCTGCTGTCGCTTGGCGGGTTCGCGGTGCTGGTGGTGGCGGTGCTGGTCGAGCGCAGGACGAAGTAACCGGCCAGCGCCGAGAGCAGCGATCCGGCGAGCACGCCGATCTTCACCTGGTCGGTCAGCGGCCCCGGCGGGAAGGCGAGGCCGCCGATGAACAGGCTCATCGTGAAGCCGATCCCGGCGAGCAGCGCCATGCCGTAGATCTGCCCCCAGCGTGCCTGTGGGCGGGGGGCGATACCGGTCTTCACCGCCAGCCAGATGCTGCCGAACACGCCGATCTGCTTGCCGACGAACAGTCCCAGCGCGACGGCGAGCGGCAGCGGCGCGAGCAGCGCCTGCCACCCGGGCAGCGCGACGCCGGCATTGGCGAAGCCGAACAGCGGCACCACGCCGAACGCGACCCACGGGTTGAGCGCATGCTCGAGCCGGTGCGCGACCGGGCCCGGAATCATCAGCGCCGCGGTCACCCCTGCGATGGTCGCGTGCACGCCCGAGGCGAAGATGCAGAGCCAGAGCATCGCAGCGAGCAGCAGATAGGGCCAGGTCACGCGCACCTGCAGGCGGTTGCAGGCGAGCATCGCCGCCAGCACCGCGCCCGCACCGGCCAGCGCGAGCAGGTTGAGCGTGGCGGTATAGGCCAGCGCGATGATCGCCACCGCGCCCATGTCGTCGACCACCGCGATCGTGGTCAGCAGCAGCTTGAGCGATGCCGGCGCATGCCGCCCGAGCAGCGCCATCAGGCCCATTGCAAAGGCGATGTCGGTCGCCGCCGGGATCGCCCAGCCGCGCGCGAAGGAGCTCCCGGCCACTGCCAGATAGACGAGCGCCGGCACTGCCATGCCGCTCGCCGCCGCGATCACCGGCAGGGTGCGCTGCGACCAGCTCGACAGCTGGCCCTCGACCACCTCCGCCTTGATCTCCAGCCCGACGAGCAGGAAGAAGACCGCCATCAGCGCGTCGTTGATCCAGCCATGCAGGCTAAGCGGCCCGAGTTCGGCATGGAGCAGATGCGCATAGCCGTCGGCCAGCGGCGAGTTGGCAACGACCAGCGCCAGCGCCGAGGCCGCCATCAGCACTATGCCCCCTGCCGCCTCGCTTGCGATGAAGGCGCGTGTGGCGGCGGGGATGCGGATCATGCCTTGGCCAGCGCCTCGGAAATCAGCTTGCGGCTGTTTTCGATGCCGTACAGCGCGATGAAGCTGCCCATGCGCGGCCCCTGCTCGCTCCCGAGCAGCGTCTCGTAGAGCGCCTTGAACCAGTCGCGCAGGTTCTCGAACGCATCGGTCTTGCCGATCTCGTAGACGATGTTCTGGATGTCCTCGGCCGAGGCGGTCTCGGGCAGCTCGGCGAGCTGCGCGTCGAGCTGGCGCAACGCACCCGCTTCGGCTTCGCTCGGCGCGCGGCGCTGCAAGGTCGGCTCGACAAAGTCCTTCGCATAGCGGATCGCATAGCCGATCATCCGGTCGAGCTCGGGATGGCTCTCCGGCGACAAGTCCGGCGAATAGCGGCGCAGGAAGCCCCAGATCGTATCGCGATTGCCCACGCCCGGCAGGCTGACCAGATTGAGCAGCAGCCCGAAGGTCACCGGCAGCGTCTCGGCCGGCACGTTACCATTGTGGATATGGTGGACCGGGTTGCCGAGCTTCTGCGCGAGCTCCTGGGTCGGGTAATTGGCGCGGAACTGCCAATATTCCTCGATCGCGCGCGGAATAAGCCCGAGGTGCAGCGACTTGGCCTTCTTCGGCTCGCGATAGATGTAGAAGCTCAGGCTCTCATCCGGGCCATAGGTCAGCCATTCCTCGATCGACAGGCCGTTACCCTTGGTCTTGGAGATCTTCTCGCCCTTGGCGTCGAGGAACAGCTCGTAGATCAGCCCCTCGGGCCGGCGCGCGCCGAGCACCTGGGCGATCTTGCCGCTCTGGATGCCGCTGTCGATCAGGTCCTTGCCGTACATCTCATAGTCGACGCCGAGCGCGGCCCAGCGCATGCCCCAGTCGGGCTTCCACTGGAGCTTGGCCTGACCGCCGAAGATCGACTGCTCGATCGTCTCGCCTTGATCCTCGAAGCGGATGATGCCGGCCTCGGCATCGACGACTTCGACCGGCACCTGGAGGACGACGCCGCTCTTCGGGCTCACCGGCAGCACCGGCGAATAGGTCGCCGCGCGCTCGGCACGCAGCGTCGGCAGCATCACGTCCATGATTGCCTGATAGTTGCGCAGCACCTTGCGCAGCGTCTCGTCGAAACGGCCGTTGGTGTAATAGTCGGTCGACGACGCGAACTCGTACTCGAAGCCGAAGCGATCGAGGAACTCGCGTAGCATCGCGTTGTTGTGCGCGGCGAAGCTGTCGAACTTCTCGAACGGATCGGGGACGCGCGACAACGGCTTGCCAAGGTTAGCGGCAAGCAGCGCCTGATTGGGCACATTGTCCGGCACCTTGCGCAGCCCGTCCATGTCGTCGCTGAACGTCACGAGCCGTGTCGGCAGCCCGGTCATCTCCTCATAGGCGTGGCGCACCATGGTGGTGCGCAGCACTTCCTGGAAGGTGCCGATATGCGGCAGGCCCGAGGGGCCGTAGCCGGTCTCGAACAGCACGGGCGAACCGTCGGGCTTGCCCTGCGGATAGCGTTTCACCAGCTTGCGCGCTTCTTCGTACGGCCAGGCCTTGGACTCGAGCGCAGCTGCGCGCAGGATAGCATCGTCTGTCATGATCCGCCGCGCGTGCGCGAACAGAGGCATTTTTGCAAGTTCTTGGAGGGGCGAGGACGATGGAAGCCGATGCCAGCGCGGGACTTTCCGAGAGCAATCGTGCCGCATTGATGGCCGAGCTGCTTCCCGGCGAGGCCCTGCTCTGGGCCGCCGAGCCCAGTTCGGGCATGCGAGTCGCCGGCTTCGCGATCTGGCTGGTGGCGATTCCCTTTACCGGTTTCGGGCTGCTGTGGAGCGCGCTCACCCTGTTGCCGCTGCTGCTCGGCGCGCCCGATCGGACCGGCTGGCTGGGGATCGTCGCGGCGCTGTTCGGCCTGCCCTTTCTCGGCGTCGGGCTGATCGCGCTGTGGAAGCCTTTCGCGCTGCGCCGCGCGGCCAACAACACGGTCTTCGCCTTCACCGACAAGCGGCTGATCCGCCTCATCCACGCCAGGGCGCGCGAAGTCTCCGAAGTGCCGATGGATTCGATCGGCAGTGTCGACATGGTCGAATATTCGGACGGTTCCGGCACGCTGACCATCCAGGCGCTCGGCACGCCCGAGGCGACGGGCACGCGCCGCCCGATCGCGATCTACCAGCTGATGGGCGTCAACGACGTCGCCCGCGCCCGCACGCTGTTGCGGGAGCGGCTGGCGGCAAATCCCTGAGCCGTTTCCGCCGAGCTTCGTTGCTCTTTCGTTCTGCTTTGGGCAGTAAGGGCTCGTGACCCGCTTCCGCGCCTCCAGCCATGCCGCCGAACGCACCGCGCATTCCGGCCCGGCCCTGTGGGAAGGCCGGAGCTCGGTGGGCGGGATGCTCGCGCTGCGGTTGCCCGCGCTGATCGGCCTCGGCCTGTTCATCGCCGGCATTGCCTCCGGCGCGATGATGAAGCCGATGGATGGGCAGATGACCCAGGTCCGGGTCAATGGCGAATGGACCTATCTCGGTCCGGGAAGCGCCTCGGCGATCCACGCGGGCTTCTTTCTGGTCTTTCTGTTTTTCTTCCTGCTGCTTCTGGCGGGCGCCCTTGTGCCCGTTATTCGCGCCGCGCGGCATCGCTACCGGATCGATGCGGGCGACGTGGAGATGGCGGCGGACGGCGTGATCGACCGGATCGCGATCGGCGAGATCCGCCGGGTGGTGGCGAACGGCTATGGCGCCTGGCACGTGATCGGGATCTTCGGCCCCAACCGCCAGCGCATCGCCCTGCAGCTCGGCTCGCGCGACGCTATGCGCGTGCTCACGCTGCTGCGCGGGATGGGCGTGAAATGCGGCAAGCTTGATGCCGCCCAGCGGCCAGCCGAATCGGTCACGCTGCAGCCGGGTGAATCGGTGCGATGGCGCGGCCGTCCGGGGCTGGGGTCGTTCGATGCGGCCCGTGCGATCGCGGCGATCGGCCTGCTGATGCCGCTGGTGATCCTGCTCTTCGGCCTGCAATGGATCTGGAGTTCGAACCCCTGGGCGGTGACCGGCTTCTTCTTTTCCGGCCTGCTGTTCAGCCTGGTCGGCTATGCCGCGATCTTCCTTATCGCCTATTTCCACGAGCGGCTGCGTGCCTGGTTCTATGATCTGTTCGGCACGGTGATGGTCACCGATCGCCGCATCGCCTGGCGGACGCCGTTCGGCGGCATCTACCGCGACGTTGCCTTTGCCGAGCTGATCGAGGCGGGGATCGTCGAGGAAAAGGGCAGCCGCGCCTGGGTGGCGCTCACGCTGCGTGACGGGGAGGATGTCCGCGTCGAGGATCTCCACGCGATTCCCCAAGCCGATCGTTTCCTCGCCATGCTCTCGCCCGGCGCCGCGCGATGAACCTCCCCTATCCCGCCCTCCACGCCAGCCATGGCGGCGTCTGGCTCGCCACGCCGGAGGAAACGCGCGCGATCAGCCGGGGCGAGGCGATCCGGATCGCCGCCGATACGCCGGTGATCCTCTTGAACGCGCCGCTGATCGGCCAGCGGCTCGGCTATGCCGAGCTGTCCGGCCTCGATCTGCTCGAGCTGTTCGCCTTTCTGCGACCTGCCCGCTTCATGGTGCCGACGCCGAAGGGCCTGGCCCGCGTTACCGGGCTCGAGGCACCCGCCGAGGATGCCGATGTCGCGGCGTTTCTCCGGCGCGCGGCCGAATCGCTGCTTGGGCTGGGCCAGGGCGAGTGGCCCGAGCGCGAAGGCGCCTGGCATGCCGCGCAATCGCTGTTCCGGCTGCGCTGGCCCTGGGCGCCGGTGGTCAGCCAGGTCATCGCCAAGCCCGAGCGTGCCGAGCGCTGGCTGTTCTCCCGCCTGCCCGAATGGACCGAGCAGCCACCGCGCGCGACCCCGCGCACGGTGACGCTGAGCGACGGCGATGTCGCCGATCGCCTCGCCCGCCTTACCGGCAGCACCGCCGAGCGCCGTCAGGGCCAGCGCGACTATGCCGCCGCCGCCGCCGGTGCCTTTGCCCCGCGCGACATGCGCGAATCGCCCAATGTCGTGCTGGCCGAGGCCGGCACCGGCATCGGCAAGACGCTCGGCTATCTCGCCCCCGCCTCGCTCTGGGCCGAACAGGCCGGCGGCGCGGTCTGGGTCTCCACCTTCACCAAGGCGCTGCAGCGGCAATTGGGGCATGAGGGCGAGCGGCTCGTCCCCGATCCCGAGCTGCGCAAGAAGCGGATCGTCACCCGCAAGGGCCGCGAGAATTATGCCTGCCTGCTCAACCTCGAGGATGCGCTGCAGGGTGGTTTCCAGGGGCGCGCCGCGATCCTGGCGCAGCTGGTGGCGCGCTGGGCGGCCTATACCGCCGATGGCGACATGATCGGCGGCGACCTGCCCGGCTGGCTCCCCACCCTGTTCCGCCGCAACGGCTCGACTGCGCTCACCGATCGCCGCGGCGAGTGCATCTATGCCGGCTGCCCGCACTACCGGAAATGCTTCATCGAGCGAGCCGCCCGCGCCTCGGCCGATGCGGACATCGTCATTGCCAACCATGCGCTGGTGATGGTCAATGCGGCACGTGGCCGTGAGACCGCGAGTCGGCCGACCCGCTATGTCTTCGACGAGGGGCATCACCTGTTCGATGCGGCGGATGCGATGTTCGCCGCGGCGCTTACCGGCCAGGAAGCGATCGAGATCCGTCGCTGGGTGACGGGTCCCGAATCGGGTTCGAGGGGCCGCCGCCGGGGCTTGGCGGCGCGCCTCTCGGACGTCGCCAGCTATGACGAGGAAGGCGGCCGGGCGATCGCCGAGGCCGTCGATGCCGCCCGTGCGCTGCCGAGCGACGGCTGGCTCCAGCGGCTGAACGAAGGCGAGCCTTTCGGCCCGGTGGAGCATCTCCTCGCCGCCGTGCGCGGGCTGGTCTACGCCCGCGACGTCAATGGCGCTGCCGAGGCCGGCTATGGGCTGGAGACCGAGCTGGCCGAGCCCGATGGCGCGCTGGTCGAGGCTGCCGGGCCCGCCGGCGAGGCGCTCGACGCGCTGCTCCGCCCGCTCGTCCATCTCGGCCGCCGGCTCGAGGCGGTGCTGACCGAGGCGCCCGACTGGATGGACGGCCCTGCCCGTGCCCGCATCGAAGGCGCGGTCGCCTCGCTCGGCTGGCGCGCGGATACCGTCGGTGCCTGGCTCGCTTTGATCGCCCGGATCGGCGGTCCGGCCGATTCGGCGTTCGTCGACTGGCTGGCGGTCGATCGGGTCGAGGGGCGCGAATATGATGTCGGGCTTCACCGGCACTGGCTCGATCCCTCCAAGCCCTTTGCCGAGACCGTGCTCAAGCAGGCGCATGGCGCGCTGGTCACGTCGGCGACGTTGCGCGCGGGCGGCGACTGGGAGGTGGCCGAGGCGCGATCCGGCGCGGTCCATCTGATGCGCCCGGCGCAGCGCTTCGAAGCGGTGAGCCCATTCAACTATGCCGAGCAGGCCGAAGTGCTGATCGTCACCGATGTGAAGCGCGGCGACATGCCCGCGCTCGCCAATGCCTATGCCCGGCTGATCGTCGCGGCGGAGGGTGGCACGCTCGGGCTGTTCACTGCGATCCGCCGGCTGCGTGCCGTTCATGCCCGCGTCGCCGACCGGCTGGCGCGCGAGGGGCTGCCGCTGCTCGCCCAGCATGTCGATCCGATCGATACCGGTACGCTGGTCGACATCTTCCGCGACGATCCCCGTGCCTCGCTGCTCGGCACCGATGCGCTTCGGGATGGCGTGGACGTGCCGGGCGATTCGCTGCGGCTGGTGGTGATGGAAGGGATTCCCTGGCCCAAGCCGAGCGTGCTCCACACCGCGCGGCGGCTCGCCGGCGGCGGCACCGCCTATGACGACCGGATCGTCCGGGCCCGGCTGGCCCAGGCGTTCGGCCGGCTGATTCGGCGGGCGGACGATCGCGGCACCTTTGTGCTGCTCTCCGCCGCCAGCCCCTCGCGGCTGCTCGATGCGTTTCCGCCGGGCACGCGGGTGACGCGCGTCACGCTCGATCAGGCAGTTGAGCGGGTACGGCTTTCCTTGGTGGCGAAGCTGGGGCAAGACGCCCCCGCGAACGCCTGACCGGGGATTCCATGAAGACGCTCACCCTGCTCCGCCATGCCAAATCCGGTTGGGACGATCCCGTCGCCCGCGATTTCGATCGCCCGTTGAACGGCAAAGGCCAGCGTGCCGCCGCGATGATGGGGCGGCACATGAAGGCCGAGGGGCTGGTGTTCGATCACGCCCTCGCCTCGCCCGCGGTGCGCGTGGTCGAGACGCTGGCGCAGGTCGCCACCGGCTATGGCAGCGATCTCGCCCCGCACTGGGACCAGCGCCTCTACCTCGCCTCGGCGGGGACGCTGCTCGATCTGGTCCATGAATTGCCCGAGGGCGCCGACGCGGTGCTCTTCGCCGGGCATAATCCGGGGCTCGAGGAGCTGGTGCTGCTGCTGGCCGGCAAGAATGCGCTGCGCGATGCCGTGGAAGTGAAGTTCCCCACCGCGAGCCTGGCCGAGATGCGCTTCGATGTGGCGCGCTGGTCCGATGTGAAGCCGGGTGCGGGCGATCTGCTGCGCTTTACCCGGCCGCGCGACCTCGATCCGACGCTCGGGCCGGACTACAACTAAGCCTCAGCTGTCTTCGTCGAGCGCCTGCGACAGCGAATCGCGGATCGCCTTCAGTCCCTGCTTGTCCTCGCCACCGGGCGCGGCGGTGCCGGCCGCGGCGCGGGCGGTGCGGCTGCCCTTTTCGGCAGCGAGCAGCTTCTGCACGCCGCGGATGGTGTAGCCCTGGTTGGAGAGCAGGTCGTGGATGCGCCGCACCAGCGCGACGTCCTCGGCGCGGTAGTAGCGGCGGTTGCCCGCCCGGGTGAGCGGGCGGAGCTGGGGAAAGCGCGTTTCCCAATATCGCAGGATGTGTTGCGGCCGCCCGATCTCCTGGGCGAGCTCGCCTATCGTCCTCAGCGCGCCAGCAGCCTTTTCCGGCCCCGGCATGCCGCTATCCCTCAGCCGGCCGAGACGATGCGGTCACGCATCATCTGGCTGGCACGGAAGGTGAGGACGCGGCGCGGTGCGATCGGCACTTCGACACCGGTCTTGGGATTGCGGCCGACGCGCTCGCCCTTGTCGCGAAGGATGAAGCTGCCAAAGCCCGAGATCTTGACGTTCTCGCCCTTGGCCAGGGCTTCGCACATATGGCTGAGAATCTGCTCGACGAGGCGCGCGGCATCGGCGCGCGAGAGGCCGACCTCGCGGTGCAGCGATTCGGAAAGATCGGCTCTGGTCAGCGTGCCCGAGGCCGTCATTCTGCAACTCCCCCTTGTATTCCACTGTGTCGAGTCAGTCGTATCAGATTGTTTCGACACAGCAAACGGGAACATTGTGGTTCCGAAACGATTATCTGCGTTTTTGCGCAGGCGTCAGAAACGCACCACTGCGGCGCCCCAGGTGAAGCCGCCGCCCATCGCTTCCAATACCAGCAAGTCTCCTTGCTGGATACGTCCGTCGCGCACCGCGGCATCGAGCGCGAGCGGCACCGAGGCCGCGGAAGTGTTGGCATGCTGGTCGACGGTGATGATCACCTTTTCGGCCGGAAGATCGAGCTTGCGCGCGGTCGCATCGAGGATGCGGGCATTGGCCTGGTGCGGCACCACCCAGTCGACATCGGCCGGGGTCAGGCCGGCCAGGGCAAGCGATTCCTGCATCACCGTGGCGAGGTTCACCACGGCGTGGCGGAACACTTCGCGGCCCTTCATGCGCAGCTTGCCGACGGTCTGCGTGGTCGAGGGCCCGCCATCGACATAGAGCATGTCGTTGTAGCGGCCGTCGGCGTGGAGCTTGGTCGCCAGGATGCCCCTGCCGCCCTCATCGGCGCTGTCCTGCGCCTCGAGCACGATCGCACCGGCGCCGTCGCCGAACAGCACGCAGGTCGCGCGGTCTTCCCAGTCGAGGATGCGGCTGAAGGTCTCGGCACCGATCACCAGCGCGCGCTTGTGCACGCCGGCGCGCAGCATCGAATCGGCGACCTGCACGGCATAGAGGAAGCCCGAGCAGACCGCGGCGACGTCGAACGCCACGCAGTCGTTGATGCCCAGCAGCGCCTGCACCTTGGTGGCGGTGGCCGGGAAGGTCTGGTCCGGAGTCGCGGTGGCGAGGACGATCAGGTCGATGTCCGCGGCGGCGGTGCCGGCCCTGGCCAGCGCGGCCTTGGCGGCCTCGGCCGCCAGCGTACCGGTGGTCTCGTCAGGGCCCGCGATGTGGCGGAAGCGAATCCCCGTGCGCTCGACGATCCACTCGTCGCTCGTATCCACTTCCTGGGCGAGTTCGGCGTTGGAAACGCGGCGGGGCGGCAGGGCGGAACCGGTGCCGATGATGACGGAACGCAAGGTCATCTTGAAGTGTCTACGCCGCCTTTGCTTCGAAGTTCCCGAGATCCTCGGCGATGCGGCGATTCAGGTCATCGCGCAGCATCTTCGCGGCGAAACCGATTGCGGTATCGACGCCGAGTTCGTTGGCGCTGCCATGGCTCTTCACGACGATGCCGTTCAGGCCGAGGAAGACCGCGCCATTATGGTTGTTGGGATCGAGGTGCGTGCGCAGCAGCTCGGTCGCCGGCTTGGAGATCAGGAAGCCGATCTTCGAGCGGGTCGAGCTGGAAAAGGCGCGCTTGAGCAGGTCCGCGACGAAGCGGGCGGTGCCTTCGATCGTCTTGAGTGCGATATTGCCCGAGAAGCCATCGCACACGATCACGTCGACTTCGCCGCGCGAGAGCTTGTTGCCCTCGATGAAGCCCTTGAAGTCGAGCCGGAGATGCTTGGCGGCGCGCAGCTCGGCCGCGGCTTCGCGGATCGAGTCGGTGCCCTTCATGTCCTCGGTGCCGATGTTGAGCAGCGCGACCCGCGGGTTCTGCAGGTCAAGCGCGGTGCGCGCATAGGCGGCACCCATCACGGCGAACTGGACGAGGTTGCGCGCATCGACTTCGGTGTTGGCGCCCAGATCGAGCATCACCGTGTCGTTCTCGCCGAGCGTCGGCATCAGCGCGGCGAGCGCCGGCCGGTCGATTCCCGGCATGGTGCGCAGGGAGAGCTTGGCCATCGCCATCAGCGCGCCGGTATTGCCCGAAGAGACGGCGGCGCCCGCCTGACCCTTCTTCACCAGGTCGATGGCGATTCCCATCGACGTGGTCTTGGCACGCCGAATCGCCGCGCTCGGCTTCTCTTCCGAGGCGACGACGTCCGGTGCGTGGACGATTTCGGAGGCGGCCGTCAGGTTCGGGTGGTTCTTCAGACCCTCGCGGATCTTCGCCTCGTCACCGACGAGGATGAACTCCATGCCCTCGAACCGACGGCGCGCGCGGGCGACACCGGCGAGCATCACCGCAATTCCCTCGTCACCGCCCATCGCATCGACGGCGATTCGAGAGGAATTCGTCATACCCGCATGCCCCCGCGCGTTTCGGCTCAGTCTTCGGCCGAAACGATCTCGCGGCCGTTATAGTGGCCGCACGAACCGCACAGCACGTGCGGGCGCTTCAGCTCGCCACAGTTCGGGCACTCCTGGAACGCCTGCGGCGCCAGTGCGTCATGAGAGCGACGCATGCCACGCCGCGACGGCGTAGTCTTTCTCTTGGGAACGGCCATTTCGGCACCTTCTAACGAAACCAAAGTCAAAATCGCGATACGACCACAGGGTCCAGCGGGCAAGCGACGGAAGATCCGGCGCTCGCCGGACCATGGGACGGTCACGAAAGCGAGTGCGCGCGTATAGCGATTCTTGCAGGGGAAGCAAGGGAGTGTAGGGAGGAGTCCTCCGGAGGGGACTCTTATATATGCTCATTCTGCCCGTCACACTCTGCACCGCTGGTGCCGCCGCCGTGATCAACTTCTGGCTCGGCCTGCGAATCAGCCGGCTGCGACTCGCCGAGAAAATCTTCGTCGGCGACGGCGGCGACGACCGACTCGTCCGCAGGATGCGCGCGCAGCTCAACTTCGCCGAATATGTCCCGCTGATTCTCGTGCTGCTCGCGCTGGTCGAGCTGGCCGCGGGCACCAGCATCTGGCTGTGGGGCGTCGGCGCCGCGCTGATCCTCGGCCGTATCTTCCACGCCTTCGGCATGGACGGCTGGGGGCTGGGCCGCCGAATCGGCATCGCGCTCACCATGCTGACGATGCTCGGCCTCGCGGCGTACGGCATCTATATCGGCAGCCAGTATCAGCAGGCCGGGCAGACCACGGTCTTCAAGATCGGCCCGTCGAACTAACTAGCCCTTCGCCAGCACCGAATCGGCGACGAACGGATTGGTCTTCCGTTCCTGGCCGAAATTGCTGAGCGGGCCGTGGCCGGGGACGAACACCGTGTCGTCCCCCAGCGGCCATAGCCGGGTGGTGATCGCATCGATCAGGTCCTGGTGGTTGCCCATCGGGAAATCGGTGCGGCCGATCGATCCCTGGAACAGCACGTCGCCCACCGTCGCGAACTTCGATTCGGGATGGTGGAACACGACATGGCCCGGCGTGTGGCCCGGGCAGTGATAGACGTCGAAAGTCAGCTTGCCGACGGTGACCTGGTCGCCATTGACCAGCCAGCGATCCGGCTCGAACACCGTGCCGCGGATGCCATAGTTGCGGCCGTCCTCGTCGAGTCGGGAAATCCAGAAGCGATCCGCCTCATGCGGCCCTTCCAGCGGCACGCCCAGTTCCTTGGCGAACTCGCCCGCCGCGCCGCAATGATCGATATGGCCATGCGTCACGAGGATCTTCTCGATAGTCACGCCGTGCTGCTTCGCCGCGGCACGCAGCTTCTCCAGGTCGCCGCCCGGATCGACGAAGGCGCCGCGCATCGTCTCGGTGCACCACAGGAGCGTGCAGTTCTGCTGGAGCGGCGTGACCGGGATCACGGCGGCGCGCATCGGGGGATTGGACATGGGGCGGAGATAGGGCCCAGACTCTCGCGCCGCAACATGGGCTTGCCGTGGCGGCGGCGGCGCTGCATGCGGAGCCCGGCATGACCCTGCCCGACACTCCCTTCGTGCTGCTCGACGATGCCCGCCCGGGCGGCGCCGGCGCGCGACTCTATTATAGGGCGCAGGAGATCGTGCGCGCCGAAGGGCCGGAAGCGGTCGCCGCGGCGCTGGCCCGGCTGCGCGAAGGCGCCGGCCCGATCGCCGGGTTCCTGGGCTATGAGGCATCCTCGGGCATCGAGCCGCGCGCGGTGACCAAGGCCGGCGCCGCCCCCTGCCTGTGGTTCGGCCGGTTCGCCGAACAGGCGACCGTCGATCTCGCCGCGCTGCTTCCCGATCCCGCCGGCGCCTGGGCCGGGGCGCCGATCCCGCGGATCACCCGCGCCGACTATCAGGGCCAGTTCGCCCGCGTCGCCGACTATATAGAAGCCGGCGACATCTATCAGGCCAACCTCACCTTCCGCGCCGATGTGCCCTTTGCCGGGCATCCGGCGGCACTCTACGCGCTGCTTCGCGCGCGCGCGTGTGCGGGATATAGCGCGCTGGTCTTCACCGGCGAGCGCTGGATCCTGTCCTTCTCGCCCGAGCTGTTCTTCACGCTCGACGATAGCGGCTTCGCCGTGAAGCCGATGAAGGGCACCGCGCGCCGAGGCGCCACGACGGCGGAAGACGATGCCCTCGCCGCCCAGCTCGCCGCCGATCCCAAGCAGCGCGCCGAGAATCTGATGATTGTCGATCTGATGCGCAACGATCTCACTCGCATCGCCCGCCCGGGCACGGTGCGGGTGCCGTCGCTGTTCGAAGTCGAGCGCTATCCGACGGTCCACCAGATGGTATCGACTGTCGTCGCCAAGCCGGCGGACGGCATTGCTGCGATCGATGCGCTCTCCAGCCTGTTCCCCTGCGGTTCGGTCACCGGCGCGCCCAAGCTGCGCGCGATGGAAGTGATCGCCGAAGTCGAGCGCGATGCCCGCGGCGTCTATACCGGCGCGATCGGCGCGATCGAAGCGGACGGTTCGGCGCTGTTCAACGTGGCGATCCGCACATTGACCATAGATCAGGGGGCGACACAGGCGCTGCTCGGGTTAGGATCGGGCGTGGTTGCTGATTCGAACGCCGCCGAGGAATGGGACGAGTGCCTGGCCAAGGGCGCGTTCGTCACGGCTGGCGAAACCCCTTTCGACCTTATCGAGACGATGCGCTTCGATCCGCTGGCGGGGTTGCCGCTGCTCGAGCGGCATCTGTCGCGGATGAAGGCGAGCGCCCGGGTGTTCGGCTTCGAGTTCGATCGCCATGCCGCGCGCAACGAGCTGCAGGCGGCGACCTTCCGTCTGCGCGCGCCCGCGCGCGTGCGGCTGCTGCTCGCCCCGTCCGGCGCCATCGCTATCGGCATCGCGCCGCTGCCCGACGCGCCCTCCGGCCCGGTCCAGGTCGCGATCACGCCGCGCAAAGTCGCGCGGGACGACTTCCGTCTGGCGCACAAGACCAGCCGCCGCAGCTTCTATGACGAGGCGCGCAAGGCGTCGGACGCCTGGGAAGTGCTGTTCGCCGATGATCAGGGCTATCTCACCGAAGGCAGCTTCACCTCGATCTTCGTCGAGCGCGGCGGCATGCTGGTGACGCCGCCACTGTCTCGCGGACTGCTTCCCGGCGTGCTCCGCGCCGAGCTGATCGAGAGCGGCCGCGCCGTCGAAGGCGACCTGACCGAAGCCGATCTCGAAGGTGGCTTCTACGTCGGCAATGCCCTGCGTGGACTGGTATCAGCCGTAACGGTTGCGAAAGCCTAGAACGCGGTCCTATAGGCCCGGCGTCTCCCCTCCCGGAAAAGGCGCCATTCATGCAGACCTCGGCCGCGCTCAATCGTATCCAGCCCTCCGCCACGCTCGCGATGACGAGCAAGGTGTTCGAGCTGAAGCGCCAGGGGATCGACGTGATTGGCCTCGGCGCCGGCGAGCCCGATTTCGATACGCCCGACTTCGTCAAGGAAGCCGCGATCGAGGCGATCCGCGCGGGCAAGACCAAGTACACCAATGTCGACGGCACGCCCGAGCTGAAGCAGGCGATCATCGGCAAGTATGGCCGCGACAACGGCCTCACCTATGCCGAGAACCAGATCAGCGTGAACTCGGGCGGCAAGCACACCCTGTTCAATGCCTTTTGCGCGACGATCGACGCGGGCGACGAAGTCGTGATCCCGGCACCCTATTGGGTCAGCTATCCCGACGTCGTCGAGTTCGCCGGCGGCAAGCCGGTCTTCATCTCGGCCGGCGCCGAGCAGGGCTACAAGATCAAGCCCGAGCAGCTCGAAGCCGCGATCACCACAAAGACCAAGTGGGTCGTGCTCAACTCGCCGTCCAACCCGACCGGTGCCGCCTATTCGGCCGCCGAGCTCAAGGCGCTGGGCGAAGTGCTCGAGCGGCACCCGCATGTGCTGATCTATGCCGACGATATGTACGAGCACATCCTGTACGACGGCTTCGAATTCGCCACGATCGCCCAGGTCTGCCCGTCGCTCTACGATCGCACGCTGACCGCCAACGGCGTGTCCAAGGCCTATGCGATGACCGGCTGGCGCATCGGCTACGCCGGCGGCCCGGCCTGGTTGATCAAGGCGATGGGCAAGCTCCAGTCGCAGTCGACCTCGAACCCGTCGAGCATCTCGCAGGCGGCCTCGGTCGCCGCACTCAACGGTGACCAGTCGTTCCTCAAGGAGCGCGTCACCGCCTTTCAGGGCCGCCGCGACCTCGTCGTGTCGATGCTCAACCAGATCAACGGCATGACCTGCCCGCGTCCGGAAGGCGCCTTCTACGTCTATCCCGAGTTCGCGGCGCTGATCGGCAAGACCACGCCCAAGGGCCAGGTGATCACCACCGACGAGGAAATGGTCGGCTACCTCCTCACCGAAGCGCGGGTCGCGGCGGTGCACGGCGCGGCCTTCGGCTTCTCGCCGGCGCTGCGGATCAGCTATGCGACGTCGGAAGCTTTGCTCACCGAGGCATGCACCCGCATTCAGGAAGCCTGCGCGGCCTTGCGCTAAGGGCAGAGCTGCACGACATTGCGGCCATGCTGAAATGGTCGCTTCCCGCTGCCGCGCTGCTTGGAGCCGCGCTGTTCGTTGCCCCTGCCCTGTCGACGGCGGGTGCCGTCGAGCGTGCCGTGCCGGTGCCCGTCCCCGCGCTCGACGTGAAGCCGAGCAAGGGCGAGCAGGTTGCGGTGCTCGCTGGCGGCTGCTTCTGGGGGATGGAGGCGGTCTTCCAGTCGGTGAAGGGCGTGCATTCGGTGACCTCGGGCTATGCCGGCGGCACCGCGCAGACCGCGACCTATGCCCAGGTCTCGACCGAGAAGACCGGCCATGCCGAAGCGGTGCGCATCGCCTATGATCCCAGGAAGGTCAGCTATGGCACGCTGCTGCGCGTCTATTTCTCGGTCGCGCACGACCCGACCCAGCTGAATCGCCAATATCCCGATACCGGCCCCAGCTACCGCTCGGCGATCTTCCCGCAGGATGAGGAGCAGCGTCGGGTGGCCGCGGCGTATATCGACCAGCTGACCAGGGCGAAGGCCTTCCCAAAGCCGATCGTCACCAGGCTGGAGACCGGCAATTTCTACCCCGCCGAAGCCTATCACCAGGACTTCTTCTGGCGGAATCCGACGCACCGCTACATCGTGCGCTACGACAAGCCCAAGGTGGCGGCGTTCCGCAATGCGTACCCGCTGCTGGTGAACTAGATCAGCCCCAGCCCGGCCAGCTCGCCCATCAACGCCGGCGGCAGCTCGTCCACCCCAGCGCCGGCCTCGCCCAGATCCTTCGGCGCGTCCGCATCCTCGAGATAGCGCCAGCCCTGATGGGCGCGCTTCGGGCGGTTGGCGACGAGGATCAGCCGCGGCTCCATCAGGATCGCGGTGCGCCCGCCCTCGGCCTCGCCGAACCCGACGATCGGCGTGCGGCCGACCAGCTGGTGCTTGAGGATCCAGAACAGCGAGCCCTGCCCGTCGATCTCCTCGTGCCGCTTGGGCAGATAGCGGGTGGTCAGCCCCCAGGTGCCGCCGCGCGAGGCGAGGCGCTGGGCGAGATACTCTACGGAGTCGCAACCGAAGGCGACCTTGGTCAGATGCAGTGGCACGGCGCTAATCTGGGCGCTCGGCGCGCTCCAATCAACCGACCAGTCCGCTCGCGCTGGCAAGGCCCAGGAAGGCGAGGAATCCCATCGAATCGGTGGTCATCGTCACGAAGATCGAGCTGGCCACCGCCGGATCGGCCTTGAACCGGTCGAGCGTTACCGGGACGACCACCCCGGAAAGCCCGGCAATGAAGATGTTGGTCATCATCGCTGCCGCGATCACCAGCCCGAGCGCGGCATGGTGATAGAACAGGCCGACCGCGGTGCCGATCACCACCGCCACGGTCACGCCGTTGAGCAGCGCGATCGAGATCTCGCGCCGGATCGCGCGCATCGTGTTCGACTGGGTCAGCTGGTTGGTCGCGAGCGCGCGCACCGTCACCGCCATGGTCTGGGTGCCGGCATTGCCGCCCACGCCCGCGACGATCGGCATCAGCGCCGCCAGCGCGACCATCTTCTGGATCGTGCCCTGGAACAGGCTGATGATCGTGGCCGCGACCAGCGCGGTGAGCAGATTGGTCAGCAGCCAGCGCACCCGGCCCTTGTACGAATCGAGCACCGGCTCGTTGATGTCGCCTTCGCCGGCGCCCGAGAGCAGCAGCGCGTCCTCGCCGGCTTCCTCGGAGATGATGTGGACGATGTCGTCGACCGTGATCATGCCCACGAGCCGCCCGTTCGGATCGACCACCGCGGCCGAGATCAGCGCGTATTTCTGGAAGCGCAGCGCCACTTCCTCCTGGTCCATGTCGACCGGGATCAGCGTCTGCTCGCGCTTCATCACATCGCCCATCGAGACGACGCGCGGGGTGCGCAGCACCCAGGACAGTTGGCAGGTGCCGACCGGCTTGTGCGCCGGATCGACCACGAAGATCTCCCAGAAATCGGTGGTGAGGTCCTCGTTCTTGCGCAGATAGTCGAGGACGTCGCCGACGGTCCAATGCTCGGGCACCGCAATCAGCTCGCGCTGCATCAGGCGGCCGGCGGATTCCTCGGGATAGGAAAGCGCTTCCTCGATCGCGGCGCGGTCGTCGGGGTCGAGCGCGCGCAGAACCTCGCGCTGATCCTCGACATCCATGTCCTCGATGATCGCGACGGCGTCGTCGGTATCGAGCTCGGCGGCGATATCCGCCACCTGCGTCGCAGTGAGCGACTCGACCAGGACCTCGCGGACCCAGTCGTTCATCTCGGCGAGCACGTCGCCGTCGATCAGGTCGGCGATCGCGCTGACCAGCGCCGGGCGGTCCTCGGACGGCGCGAGCTCGACCAGGTCGGCGATGTCGGCGGGATGGAGCGGCTCGGCCAGTTCGTGCGCGCGGGCGGAGTCGCCGTCATGCACCGCCTCGAGCACCGCATCGACGAATTCGCGCCGCAGCCGGTCGTCCTCGTCGAGCTGGCCGACGGGCTCCGGGGCCACGCTATCTGCTTGAAGTTCGGTCTCGCTCAAGGTTCGACCTCCCTGTTTGGCCCCGGTTCGCCGCTGCCACTGCCTGCCATGATTTGCAAGTCGCCCCGCGCGCCATTAGGTGCGGTGCAAATCGTTCTCAGGAGTAACTTCGTGTCCGAACCCACCAAGCTCGTCATGACTCTCGACACCGGCGATGTGCACATCCAGCTGCGCCCCGATCTCGCCCCCAAGCATGTCGAGCGCATCGCAACCCTTTCCGACGAGGGTTTCTATGACGGCGTCGTCTTCCACCGCGTGATCGACGGCTTCATGGCCCAGGGCGGCGATCCCACCGGCACCGGCACCAGCGGCTCGAAGCTGCCGAACCTGCCGGCCGAGTTCAGCCGCGAGCCGCACGTCCGCGGCGTCTGCTCGATGGCGCGCACGATGGACCCGAACAGCGCCAACTCGCAGTTCTTCATCTGCCTCGACGATGCGACCTTCCTCGACGGCCAGTACACGGTCTGGGGCGTGGTCACCGAAGGCATGGAGCATGTCGACGCGCTTCCCAAGGGCGAGCCGCCGCGCAACCCGGGCAAGATCGTCAAGGCCCGCACCGAGGCCTGATTCTTACCTCCCTCTCCCGTCGGGAGTGGGAGGTCGGATCGCGCCCCGCGCGATCCTCAATCATGCGGGGCATGATTGACCTCACACTGGTTGCGCAGACTTGGCCTTCGCGAAAGCGAAGGCTTAGTCGGAGCTGGGTGAGGGGATCGCCATCTCGATAGCGAGACACCCTCACCTAGCTACGCTAGGCAGCAAGCTGCCAAGCTTCGCTGATCCTCTCCCACAGGGAGAGGATTTCAGCCCTTTCTAGTCCACCTGCTCCGCATGGAGCGTGGCGATCAGCCAGTCGTGGAACAGCTTGACCGGCCGCGTCGCCAGCGCGCGCGGGCGGCAGACGAACCAGTAGCTATAGTCGCTGTCCACGGTCAGGTCGAAGAGCTGGACCAGCCGCTCGTCGCGCGCCGCTTCGAAATGCGATTCGAGCATGAAGGCAACGCCGAGTCCCTGCGCCGCCGCCTCGAGCATCAGCGTGCCCGAGTCGAAATGATCGATCGCGGCCGGCTCGATCTCGACGCCCGCCGCGGCGCGCCAGGCCGTGAAGGTGTCCGCCATGTCGCGGTGCACCAGCGCGGTGAGCTTGGAGAGCTGCTCGGGCCGGGTGATCGGATCGGGCCCTTCGCGCAATGCGCGCGCGCCGATCACATAGACGCGGTTGCGGTCGAGCCGCTTGGCATAGAGCGTCGGGTCGATGTCGCGCGCCACCACGATCGCCGCGTCGAGTCCGTCGCCGAGCCGCGCCACCGCATGGCCGCCGGTATCGACATCAAGGTGCAGTTCGGGATGGCGACGCTTCAGGTCGCCCATGTGCGGCATCAGCCGCTGCGTCGCGAACAGCGGCAGCAGGCCCAGGCGCAGGCGCAGCAGCTCGGTGCCGCTGGTCATCGTCTCGACGGCATCGGCCATCGCATCGAGCGCGGGCGCGATCATGCCGAGCAGCCGGTCGCCATCGTCGTTGAGCTTCAGCGCCTGGTGGCGCCGCTCGAACAGCGGCTTGCCGATGAAGCGCTCGAGCGCCTGCACCCGGCGGCTGAGCGCCGGGGAAGACAGCGCCAGCTCCTCGGCCGCCGCCTTGATCGAGCCCAGGCGCGCCACCTGCACGAATGCCTCGATTGCCGTCAGGGGAGGAAGTCGTCGCATTCCGCTCTCTTTTTGTTGCGCTGCGTCATTATCCTTGGCGCGGGTTTCGCCCCACGCCAATGCCCTTTTGGGTGTTAGGCATATATCGTCTCAGTTACTCGCGATTGCAAGTTGTGCACGCGTTAATGGTTCTTTTCGCACTTGCACAAAAACCGGCCGCACTGCACAAAGATCGGGCCTTTCAGGCATCCTCTCCTAAAACTTTCCCGGCCGGTCCTCGCGATCGGCCTTTTTTTTGTGCAACCGATCCCCCACCTCCGACGTCTCACACGCCTGGGGAGAACAGAACATGGCGGACGAAGAAGCGCAGCCCACTAGGCTGCAGGTTGCCAATAGCCGGCCCGAGGATAGCGGCCGCGGCCTTGCGCATCTGCCGCGCGCGCTGATGGCGCGGCTCGGCATCACCGAAGGCGATGTCATCGAGATCACCGGCAAGCGCACCACCCCGGCGCTCGCCGTGCTGCCCTATGCCGAGGACGAGGGCCTCGAGATCCTCCGCATCGACGGCCTCCAGCGCGCCAATGCCGGCGTCGGCTCGGGCGATTTCGTCGAAGTGCGCAAGGGCGTGTCCAAGCCCGCGACTCGCGTGGTGTTCGCACCCGCCCAGCAGAACCTCCGCCTCCAGGGCAGCGGCGAGGCGCTCAAGCGCGTCTTCTTCCAGCGCCCGCTGGCGCAGGGCGATGTCGTCGCCACTGCCGGCCAGCAGCGCGCGGATATCCCGCCCCAGGTGGCGCAGTTCCTCCGCGCGCCCGCCTATGCGCTGCAGGAGATCCGCCTCACCGTCGTCTCGGCGATTCCCAAGGGCATCGTCCATATCGACGAGAATACCGAGGTCGAGCTGCGCCCCGAATATGAGGAGGCAAGCGGCGACGCGCGCCGCGCCGACGTGACCTATGACGATATCGGCGGCATGGCCGCCACGATCGACCAGCTCCGCGAGATGGTCGAGCTGCCGCTGCGCTATCCCGAGCTGTTCCAGCGCCTGGGCGTCGATCCGCCCAAGGGCGTGCTGCTCCATGGCCCGCCCGGCACCGGCAAGACGCGGCTTGCCCGCGCCGTCGCCAACGAGTCGGACGCGCAGTTCTTCCTGATCAACGGGCCCGAGATCATGGGTTCGGCCTATGGCGAGTCGGAAGGGCGCCTCCGCCAGATCTTCGAGGAAGCGGCCAAGGCGGCGCCGTCGATCGTCTTCATCGACGAGATCGATTCGATCGCGCCCAAGCGCGGTCAGGTCTCGGGCGAGGCGGAGAAGCGCCTCGTCGCGCAGCTGCTCACGCTGATGGACGGGTTGGAGGCGCGCGCCAACATCGTCGTCATTGCCGCGACCAACCGTCCCGATGCGATCGATGAGGCGCTGCGCCGTCCCGGCCGGTTCGACCGCGAGATCATCGTCGGCGTGCCCGACGAGCGTGGCCGCCGCGAGATCCTCGGCATCCACACGCGTGGCATGCCGCTGGGCGACAAGGTCGATCTCGGCGAGCTGGCGCGCACCACTTACGGCTTCGTCGGTGCCGATCTCTCCGCGCTCGCCCGCGAGGCGGCGATCGAGGCGGTGCGCCGGATCATGCCGAAGCTCGACCTCGAAAAGGGCACGATCCCGCCCGAGGTGCTCGATACGCTGGCGGTCACCCGCGAGGATTTCCTCGAGGCATTGAAGCGCGTCCAGCCTTCGGCGATGCGCGAAGTGATGGTCGAGGCGCCGCGCGTCCGCTGGGAGGATGTCGGCGGGCTCGATGATGCCCAGATGCGGCTCAAGGAAGGCGTCGAGCTGCCTTTGAAGGATCCCGACGCGTTCCGCCGCCTCGGCATCCGCCCGGCCAAGGGATTCCTGCTCTATGGGCCTCCGGGCACCGGCAAGACCCTGCTCGCCAAGGCAGTCGCGCGCGAGGCGGAGGCGAACTTCATCGCCACCAAGTCGAGCGACCTGCTCAGCAAATGGTATGGCGAGTCCGAGCAGCAGATCGCCCGCCTGTTCGCCCGCGCCCGCCAGGTCGCGCCCTGCGTGATCTTCATCGACGAGCTCGACTCGCTGGTGCCGGCGCGTGGCGGCGGCCTGGGCGAGCCCCAGGCGACCGAGCGCGTGGTCAACACCATCCTGTCCGAGATGGACGGGCTCGAGGAGCTGCAGTCGGTGGTGGTGATCGGTGCGACCAACCGGCCGAACCTGATCGACCCCGCATTGCTGCGTCCGGGCCGGTTCGACGAGCTGATCTATGTCGGTGTCCCCGATGCGGCCGGTCGCGAGCGGATCCTCAAGATCCAGACCGCGAAGATGCCGCTGGCCAAGGATGTCGACCTGAAGTCGCTCTCCGAGCAGACCGAGCGCTACACGGGTGCCGATCTGGAGGATGTGGTCCGCCGCGCCGGTCTGGTCGCGCTGCGCCAGTCGCTCCAGACCAAGGAAGTGACGATGGCGCATTTCGAAACGGCGCTCGCCGATTCGCGCGCCACGGTCACGCCCGAGATGGAGAATGAGTATCAGGCGATGTCGGGCCGGCTGAAGCAGCAGGCCTCGGCGATCCAGCCGATCGGCTTCGTGACCCCGGGCATGCTCCGCGGCCACGGGCCGAAGGGCGCGGACTAGGGGGTTTCGTCACCCCCGCGAAAGCGGGGGCCCATCTCCTGTCCTGTCGGCAAACGCACCGGTGCGTTCGTGGATAGTCCGCGAGATGGGTCCCCGCTTTCGCGGGGATGACGGTCATTGGTTTGCGGATGCCTGCCGCGTCGCCGCCCAGGCATAGACCAGCAGGCACAGCAGCCACCCCGCCGCGGTGAGGTACGGCAGCGGCCGCCACAGTTCGTACAGCCCCACGCCCAGCGACGGCCCGAGCACGAACGCCGCGCCGTTCACCGACGTGACCTTGCCCGCCACCGATCCCTGCGATTCCGCGCCGACGCCGAGCGAGGCGCCGGCGGTGAATCCGGGCCGCGCCAATCCCATGCCGAGCGAAGTCAGCGCATAGCCGAGCGCGATGCCGTATAGCGACGTCGCGCTCCCGGTCGCGATGCAGCCGATCGCGCCCAGCCCGGCCCCGGCCAGCACCAGCGCGCGCGGGCGCAGGTCGAGGATCGGGATCAGCCCCCATTGCGCGAGCAGCGAGGCGCCCGCGCCCATCAGCAGCACCAGTCCGGTCGGCTGGATCGCGTCGATCGGCGCCAGTTGCATCCGGTCGATCACCAGGAAGCCGATCGCCTGGCCGGTCATCGCCTGGGCGTGACCGATGATCAGCCCGGCGACGATCCAGGTGCGGATGCGCGGATCGAAATAGCCGACGCGCTCGCTTGCCTCGGCAGTGGCGGCGGTCACCGTCGCGCCGGTGCCTTGGCCGCCGATCGACGGATAGGAGGTGGCTGCGCCATGCGCATTGCCTTCGTCCTTGGGCAGGCCGCGGGCGGCGATCACCCAGATCACCACCCCGATCGCGCTGGCGGCGAAGGCGGGGCCGGCCAGTCCGATCATCGGCCCGCCGGACCAGAGATGGCCCATCACCAGATAGGGCGCGATCGCCGGGCCCAGGATCGTGCCGAGCCCGAAGGCCGAAGCGAGCAGCGTCAGCGCGCCGGTGCGCTCCTCGCGGCTGGTGCGGCCGGCAACGATCGCCTGCACCGCCGGCGGCGCCGCCGATCCGAACGCGCCGTAGATCACCCGACCGGCGATGAAGGCGATGAAGGTCGCCGCCGGGCCGAGCAGCCCGTTGATCCCCATCGCCAGGCACAGCCCGCACAGCCCCAGCGAAACAGTGAAGCCGCCCAGCCCGACCAGCACCATCGCGCGGCGCCCGTGCCGGTCGGAGCGATTGGCCCAATAAGGCGCCGCGATCACCCAGAGCAGCGCCGAGACCGAGAAGACCGCGGCGACGGCGCTGTCCGGCGCATGGAGCGAGCGGCCGAGCGCGGGCAGCACCGATTGCAGCGCGGTGTTGCCCGCCGCGATGACCAGCATGACGGCGAAGAGGAGTCCGAAGGTCCGGTCGAAATGCCGGAACCTCATGGCCGCTCCCAGCTATAGCTGCGCCCGATCTCGGCGACATGGAGCATGTACCATTTGTACCAGCGCCCGCGCCCGGCCTCGCGCGTCGCGGCATGTTCGGGATGCTTGCGCCAGGCGACGGCGCTGGCTTCGTCGGCCCAGTAGCTCAGCGTGATCGCCTGGCCGTCCGGATTGCCGACATGGTCGACCCCGCGATAGCCGGGCTGCTGCGCCGCCAGCGCATCCATCGCCGCCGCGGCGACGGCATAGCCCTCGGCGTCCTCGCCGGTACGCGCGGAGATGAACAGGACGGCGACTTGCCCGGTGCGATCCTCTGCCATGGATCGCGGGCTTAAGCCGCTTCCTTCTCGTCGTCACCCCCGCGAAAGCGGGGGGCCATCTCCCGGACTATCCACGAATATGCCCGCCGTATCTGCGGCATCCGAACGAGATGGGTCCCCGCTTTCGCGGGGATGGCGGTTAGGGCATGTGCGAGGAGATGATCACCGACTGGCATTTCTACGCGCTCGCCGTGCCCGCGGTGATCCTGCTCGGCCTTTCCAAGGGCGGGTTCGCCGGCATGGGGGCGCTCTCGCTCCCGCTGCTCGCCTTCGCGGTCGATCCGGTGCGCGCTGCCGCGATCACCCTGCCGATCCTGATCGCGCAGGACGTGGTCGGCGTCTGGGCGTTCCGCCGCACCGTGGACTGGCGGCTGCTCGGCTGGATGCTGCCCGGCTCGATGCTCGGCATTGCGCTTGGCTACTGGTTCGCTGCCAGCGTGTCCTCGGGGGCGGTGATGGCGATGGTCGGGGCGATCTCGATCCTGTTCGGCGCCTATCGGCTCTGGGCCGCGCGCCACGCCGCCCCGAAGGAGACTGCGCGCTGGCCCGACTGGATCGGATCGCTGTTCGGAATCGCCTCGGGCTTAACCAGCCAGATCGCCCATGCCGGCCAGCCGCCCTTCCAGCTCTGGGTGCTGCCGCGAAACCTGCCGCGCGACGTGCTGGTCGGCACCACCGCGCTGTTCTTCGCCGCGACCAACTGGATCAAGGTCCCGGCCTATCTCGCGCTCGGCCAGTTCACCCACGCCAACGTCATGACGTCGGCGGTGCTGCTGCCGCTCGCGCTCGTATCGACCGTCGCCGGTGTCCAGCTGGTGCGCAGGGTCGACGCGGCGCGCTTCTACACCGCGATCTATGTACTGATGATCCTGGTAGGGATCGCGCTCGTCGCTGAGGCGATCCGCTAGCTCAGTCGAACAGGCTCGAGACCGAGCTTTCGTCCGCGATGCGCTTCACCGCTTCGGCGAGCAGGGGGGCGATCGTCAGGTGGCGGATCTTGCTGCTCTCGGCGATCACCGCGTGATTGCCGATCGAGTCGGTGATGACCAGCTCGGCCAGCGCCGAACCGTCGACCCGGGCAACGGCGCCGCCCGAAAGCACGCCGTGGGTGCAATAGGCGACCACGTCCTCGGCACCGGCCGCCTTCAGTGCGGCAGCGGCGTTGCACAGCGTGCCGGCCGAGTCGACGATGTCGTCGATCAGGATGCAGAAACGCCCTTCGACATTGCCGATTATGTTCATCACTTCGGATTCGCCCGGGCGCTCGCGGCGCTTGTCGACGATGGCGAGCGGGGCGTTGTCGAGCCGCTTGGCCAGCGCACGGGCGCGGACCACGCCGCCGACGTCGGGCGAGACGACCATCCACTGCTTGCCGGGGAAGCGGCTATGGATGTCGGCGCTCATCACCGGGGCGGCGAAGAGATTGTCGGTCGGGATAT
>Ga0164294_10000267_pt1 | contig 48645 bp, 33 predicted proteins | sample GEODES005metaG_FD_111479 | JGI IMG/M metagenome (GOLD analysis project Ga0164294, IMG submission 111479) | Oligotrophic lake water microbial communities from Sparkling Lake, Wisconsin, USA - GEODES005 metaG | ecosystem: Environmental > Aquatic > Freshwater > Lake | place: USA: Sparkling Lake... | reverse complement strand
TGCGTCACGAACATGCCGGGCGCCGTGGGGCGGACAAGCACCTACGCGTTGTGCAACGCCACGCTGCCCTATGTCCTCGAGCTGGCCCGGGATGGCGTCGGCGGGGCGGCACGGCGGAGCAGCACGATCCGATCGGCCGTCAACGTCTGGCGGGGAGAGCTCGTGCAGCCGGCGGTCGCAGCCGCGTTCGGCCTTCCCTGCGCCGAGCCGCGGTTCGACGGCTGAGCATCGTCAGATTCGGCCAACGGTCCACATCCAGCCACGGAGAAAGCGATGAATCCACAACAGGGAACGGCGCCGGTGTCGGTGCGCTGGGTGGGGGGGCATGACGGCCACTTGGAGCTCCTCGATCAGACGCGACTCCCCGGGGAGGTCGCCTGGGTGGAGTGCCGCGATGTGCCGACGGTGATCGAGGCGATCCGCAGCCTCCGGGTGCGTGGGGCGCCGGCCATCGGCGTCGCCGGCGGATATGGCGTGGTCATCGCCGCCGCCGAGGCCCGACAGCAGAACCTCCCTCCGCGGGAGGCCCTCGCGCACCTCCTGGCGGCCGCGGAGGAGATCGCCGCCGCCCGGCCCACCGCCGTCAATCTGCGTTGGGCGGTGGAGAGGGTCCTCCGAGAGGTCGGCCTGTCGGCCGCGGTTGGCGAAGCGCCGCTGCCGGCGACCGATCTGGGCGCTGCGCTCCTCCGGGCGGCGCGGGAGATTCATGACGAGGACCGGCGGCTGTGCACCGCGATCGGGCGCTACGGAGCCGACCTGCTGCCGGACGGTGACATCCTCACCCACTGCAACACCGGGGCGCTCGCCACGGGCGGGGACGGAACGGCGCTGGCGGTGGTCACGACGGCCTGGGCGGATGGCCGCCGGTTCCGCGTCTGGGCCGACGAAACGCGGCCGCTATTCCAGGGGGCCCGGCTGACGGCCTGGGAGCTCGTTCAGCGGGGCATCCCGGTGACGGTGCTTTGCGATTCTGCCGCAGCGCACCTCCTCGCCACGGGGCGGATCGGGTGCTGCATCGTCGGTGCCGACCGGATCACCGCCGGCGGCGACACGGCCAACAAGATCGGGACGTACGGTTTGGCGGTGCTCGCGGCAGCCCATGGCGTGCCGTTCTATGTCGCCGCGCCGTCGAGCACGTTCGATCTCTCGATCGTCGATGGCACGGAGATCCCGATCGAGCACCGCGGGGCCGCGGAGGTCACGAGCCCTTGGGGAAGAGCGATCGCGCCGCCGGAGGCCGAGGCCTTCAATCCCGCCTTCGACGTCACGCCGGCGCGGCTGATTCGGGGGATCATCACCGAGCGGGGCGTGATCGCACCGGTGACTCAGGACGAGGTGGCGCGGGTTCTCGGCAATCGCTGATCGCCGACAGCCGCCGTTCAGAGGCTGCGGTTCTGTGCCATTTCAACGAGCGTCCGCACGAGCACGCCGGTGCCGCCGCCGTCGATCCATGGCCGGGGCTTCTCGGCGAACGCCGGGCCGGCGATGTCGACGTGTGTCCAGGGGATCCCGCCGACGAACCGCTCGAGAAACTTCGCGGCGGTGATCGCGCCCCCCCATCGTCCGTCGCCGACATTCTTGATGTCGGCCACCTCGCCGCGGATCTGCTCGTCGTAGTCGGAATACATCGGCAGTTGCCACACCGGCTCGCCGACGGCCCGCGCCGCGGTGGCGATCTGGTCGCACCAGGCTTGGTCGTTGGTGAACAGGCCGGCGACGTCGTGGCCGAGGGCCACCATGCAGGCCCCCGTCAGGGTGGCGGCGTCGATGATCTTTTGGGGGGCCATCTCCCGGACGACGTCGAGGACATCGGCAAGCACCACCCGCCCCTCGGCATCGGTGTTGTGGATCTCGATCGTCGTGCCACTGCGGGCGGTGATCACGTCGCCGAGCTTGTAGGCTGCCGGTCCGGTCATGTTCTCCGCCAAGCCGCAGACCGCGACGAGGTTTACCGGGAGTCGCAGCGCCGCGATTGTGGCGGCGGCGGCAATCATCGCCGCGGCGCCGGCCATGTCGCACTTCATCGTCAGCATTCCGTCCGGGGTTTTCAGCGACAGGCCACCGGAATCGAAGGTCACCCCCTTGCCGACGAGGGCCACCTGCGGAGGCCCAGCCGGCACGCCGGGGCCACGGTAGCTGAGCTTCACCAGCCGCGGCGCCCGGGAGCTCCCCCGGCCGACGGCGAGGATTGCCCGACAGCGTTCGCGTTCGAGGCGGTGCTCGTCCCAGATCTCGATTTCCATCCCGGTCCGGCCGGCGATCGCGGCGGCAGCTTCGGCGAAGGTCTCGGGGTAGAGGTCATCCGGAGGGCTGTTGACCAGCCGCCGCGCCAGATTGACGCCGTCGGCGATCACCATGCCGGTGGCGAGGGACTCTGGGGAGACGCCGGCCCAGATCGTCGTCCCGAATCGGGTCCGCTTCTTGTCGGTGCGATGGAGGTCTTGCCCGACCATGCCCATCGCCGCTCCGGCGACGGCCTGCTCGGCATGGCGCGACGGCCAAGCGGGATCGGCGACGATGACCACCGTCTCCCGCAGACGCGTCGAAAGGTGCCTGGTGGCGGTGGCCGCGGCCCGGTAGAGCGTCCCCAGATCGGTGGTGCCGTCGGGCCCCAGGGGCCCCAGTCCGACGACGACGATCTGCCCGGCCGCGACCCCGGCCGGGGCAAGGATCGGCACGCACTCGTACCGCTTGCCGGTGATCTCGCCGGCGGTGGCAAGGCGCGAGAGGAGGCCGCCGGTGGCACGGTCGATGCCAGTGGCGGCACCGCCGATGGTCCCCTCGGTGACGAACACCACGAGGGCGTCGGCACGGATCGATTCGGGGTGAGCCGACGGCTCGCAACGGAAGCCAAGGTGAGACTTGTCGGCAGCGAACTCGGTGGGCATGGCGGAATCCTCGGGCGGCCGGGAGGTGGACGTGGGGGAGGGACCAACGGGAGTTGAGCGGGGGCGACAGGCGCTCTCAGGCTCGAGCGGAGGGATGTTGTAGCGGTTTTCCGCCGCGTGGGCACCCTCCGCCGAGCCACGGTTCGAGGAGGGCGAGCATCACCGGGAGGACGACGAGGTTGCCGGCCAGTCCCCCGAGCAGGGTCAGGCATGTGAGGGCGCCAAACGACACGGTGGGGATGAATCCGCTGGTCGTGAGGGCGAGGAATCCGACAACGAGCGCCAGCGTCGCGAACACCATCGCCCTTCCGGCCGTCTGGTGGGCGACATCGAGCGCCGCGGGGAGCGTGTGGCCTCCGGCCAGCCTCCGCTTGAAGGCGACGAGCCAATGGATCGAGCTGTCGACCGAGAGCCCCATCGAGACGGCGGTGATCATCGCCGTCCCCATGTTGATCCGCTGGCCGCACCAGCCCATCAGCCCGAGGACGACGAAGATCGGCAGGGCGTTGGGGACCAGCGCCACGGTGGCCAGGAGAAGGCTCTGGAAGGAGAGGGCGAGGAGGAGGAAGATCCCTACCGCCGCGATCAAGAAAGTCGACCACTGATCGGTGAGCATCCGGTCGACGAGCTTCGAGAGGAGGACAAAGAACCCCGTCACCTCCCCGCCGCCGCCCGGACCATCGGGGAGCTCCTCGGCGACGATCCGCCGCACCGCTTCGACGATCTGCCGCTTCGACTCCGCCGGCTGCCGCTCCCGCGCCCGGAGCATCACACGCAGCCATGTCGAGCCATCCTCGGGGTCGCGGCCGATGAGCGACCGGTCGAGTTGGGGGAGCTGCTGCCGGAGGAGCGTCACGGCGCTGGCGACGACCCAGTTGCCCAGCGGCGAAGCACCGGCGTTGTCGAGCGGCACCGGGGAGACCGCCGCGAGGACGTCGGCCACGCTCAGGACCTTCGTCAGAGCCGGCGCGGGCTTCCCGTCGGCCCCGGGGGCGATCACCTCTCGTCGGAGCCGATCCCCGAGGCGATTGAGGCGGGCCACCGTCGCCCCGTCGATCGGCCCGCTCACCGGGACGAGCACGTCCCACACCCCCGCGCCGCCGAGTCGTGATTCGATCATCTCGTAAGAGCGGACGATTCCGCTCGAGCGGCGGAAGTTGCGGGTGAAATCGGTCTCGACCTCGAGCCGTCCCATCCCGGCCATGCAGGCGGCCACGACGAGGGTCGACCCAGCCATGATCCTTCCTGGATGGCGGATGATTCGTCGCACGAGGCCGTCGAGGCCGAGATCGAGCAATCCCTCGCCCCAGGCCCGGCGGGGATCGGTGTCGAAGCGGCCGCCAAGGGCCAACTGTGGGATGACAAGCGCCGCCGAGATGAGCACCATGATCGCCCCGACCGCGGTCATGATTCCGAAGTCATGCACCGGCCCGACCCGGCTGGTGATCAGCGAGCCGAACCCGATCACGTCGGTGGCGATGGCGCCGAGGACCGGCCAGAAGAGGAGGTGGATCGCCTCTTCGAGCGCCTGGCGGGGCGGGAGGCCGAGCTCGCGCTGGCGGCGGACTTCGACGATCACGTGAACGACGGTGGCGATGGCCACCACTGTGATCATTGCCGAGAGCATCGTCGACACCATCGTCAGCTTCATGCCGGCCACGGCGAGGACGCCCCGGGTGCTCCACAGGCCGAGGAGAACCACGGCGAGGGGAACGACCAACCAGCGGAGGCTGCGGAACGACAGGAGGAGGACGACACCGGCGAGGATGCCGGCCGAAGCGCCGAGGAGATTGCCGTCGCGCTCGAGCATCGCAAAGCCGTCGCGGAGCATCACCGGCTCGCCGGCGACCGTGCCGCCGGGGAGTTTGCCGGTGGCGGCCCGGACCGCATCGATCGCGTCGGCCCGGGTCACGCCGGCCGTCGTGCCTGCCGGTTCGAGGACGCAGACAACGGCCGCGGTCCGGTGGTCCGCCGACACCGCATACCCCTCGAGGAGCGACACGAGCCGTCGGGCAGCGGGGTTGGTGTCGAGGTGGATGATCCCCGCGCCGAGCGGCGTGCTGGCGAGGCTCGTGGCGGACGCAATCCCGGGGATCCGTTCGAGCTGTTGGGTGATGTCGCGGAGCGTTGCGATTCCCGCAGGTGTGAGGAGATCGGGCGCGTCGTAGGCGGCGAGGACCACTTCACTCGAGCCGAAGGCCCGGGCGAGGCGCCGGTAGGGGGGGAGTGCCGCGTCGGTGCGGTCGAACATCGTGTCGATCGAACGGATGATCTCGAGGTGCCGCGACCGTTCCACCGAGACTCCGCCGAGCAGGAGGGCGACAAGGAACAGCACCATCCGGTGTTCGATGAGCCAGCGCGCCACGCGTCGGCTGACGGGGAGACGTGGGGACGGCGACGAGGAGGACGCCTCGGCTTCGGTTCGGGAAGGCTCACCGGGAAACGACATCGCTGGGCCGACTCCGTGGCGTCACGCCGGCCCGAGAGGCCGACGTGGGGCGGAAGGTGGGGGGGCGGGGAGGCGACACGGGGGGAATCGGGGATCGCCGGACGGCGCGGGGATGCGGGCGGTTGCGGGACCCTGGACCGGGCGGTGAGAGGGCGGATGCTCGGGCAGCATGGGAACTGCAGGCAACACCGTTGCCCGTTGGTCATCTTAGTCGTGCTGCCCGGGAGGGCTGGGGCAAACCTTCCGCTTCCCCCCAGACATCCCGGTCGTCACTTCCCAGACAGCGTCGCCTCCGCCGCCACAGCGTTTACCGCAGCCTCCCCGGCTCACCAGGGACGTCGTTGCCATGGGGCCTGGGGTGACGACAGGGGCCGCGGCGGTAAACCGTTCGAACATCGGCACTTGCGGACGCCTCGCGGGCGGCGCAACGCCTTGACCCCTGTCGGATCAGGCTCCTATAAACCGCACCGTTTTTGACGGATTGTCCCTCCCGACCCTTCCGCGGGCATCGCTTGCTCGACCACGTCACCTTTCCCGTGTCCCGCTGCCGACACCGCCCCGCGCGGCGTTGTCGTGCGCCGGCGCGCGGTGAGGTCGCGCGGTGGTTGATGGCAATCGTGCTGCTGCTCATCGCGTGGCAGGCGCTGCCGGCTCTCGCGCAGCCGGTCTCACAACCGGAGGCGGCCGCAGGGGCGCTCTCCGCGCTTCCGGCACGCGGCCTCGCCGCGGCGATCGCCGAGGCTTCGAGCATCGAGGTGCCGGCCGTCGATCCCTCCGAAGCGATCGCCATCCGGGCCGCGCAGGCCTCGCGGTGGACGGAGGGCTCCTACGACGTCTGGCATCTCACCGGTGGCGTGCGCATCGAACAGGGGCCAACGATTGCCGAATCGCACGAGGCGGTGGTGTGGATCGAGCAGGATCCAGGCGCGTCGCTCTCGGAGCGAGTCCCCGGTGAGCCCGCCGATCGTTTCACCGATTCGGCGGCGGATGGTGGCACGGCGCTGCCTCCGCTCCGCGGCATGCTCGTGCGCATGGCGGGCAACGTCTCGGTGACCGCCGGGAGCGCTCCGGCGGCCGGCGCCGAGCCCGGGCTGTCGACGGTCCGCGGCCCGCGTTGGACGGGCCGCTTCTGGACTCGACGGGATCCGCGGCTCCAGTTCGCCAGCGTCGTGCCGCCAACGGGCACGCCGCCGGTCTACGATGCGGTTGCCGACGTGCCCGCGCCGGTCCGCCCGGCGGTCGGGGGCGACGAGGCCGCGGCCGGCGCCGATGGTGTCGAGCAGGTCCAGTTCGTCGATCGGGATCGTGGCACGGATCTCGCGCAGTTCAGCGAGTTTGCCGCGCCGGCGCCGCCAGCGGTGGGGGTGGCCGCTCCGGCCCGCAGGCTCCGCGCCTTCCCGCGGTCGAGTGTCCCGCTCTCGATCCGCTGGTTCCCCAGCCCCACCGGTGGCGAATGGGTGGCGGTGATCACGTCGGGGGTCAATCTCGTCATTGACGGGGTCGACCCGGCCGGTCCGCTCGACATCGCCGCCGACCGCGTCGTCATCTGGACGCGGAGCGGCACCCAGCCCGATCTCGACGGCAACGCGGCGCAGTCGGCCGACACGCCGCTGGAGCTCTACCTCGAGGGAAACGTCGTCTTTCGGCAGGGGCAGCGCGTGGTCGAGGCGATGAGCATGTTCTATGACGTGCCCCGCTCCTCGGGCGTCATCACCGGTGCCACGGTGCTCACTCCCGTCGACAACTACGCCGGGCTCGTCCGGCTCCGCGCCGACGTCATCCGCCAGGTCGATCGGAGCCGGTTCGTCGCCCAGCGGACCGGCCTCACCTCGAGCCGCCTCGGCGTGCCGACGTGGGAGTTCCGCTCGAGGGAGCTCGAGTTCACCGACGAACAGGTGCCGCTGGCGGGGGGCGACGGCCAGCCGATGATCGATAACGTGACCGGAGAGCCCGTCCTCGAGCACCAGCAATTCGTCACCAGCCGGGGCAACACCTTGACGCTCGGCAACGTGCCGGTGCTGTGGTGGCCGGTGCTGGCGACGAATGCCAAGAAGCCGACCTTCTACATCAACAACATTCAGGTCAAGAACGACCAAATCTTCGGCACGCAGTTGCTCACGAGCTGGGATGCCTTCCAGATCTTCGGCTGGCGGCGGCCTCCGGACGGCGTCGACTGGGATTTCGACGTCGACTACCTCAGCTACCGCGGCGTCGGTGGCGGAACGTCGCTCCTCTACAACCGCCCCGACTTCCTCGGCTTTGGTTCGCCGGCCAACGGCGTCCTCGATGCCTGGATCATCGGTGACAGCGGGATCGACAATCTCGGTCTCAATCGGCGCGACTTTACCTATCCCAACGCCTTCCGCGGGCGATCCTTCTGGCGCCATCGGCAGGATTTCGCCGGCGGCTGGCAGGCCCGCGGTACGGCCGGCTGGATCAGCGACATGAACTTCCTCGAGGAGTATTACGAGGCAGAGTGGGAAGAAGGCTACGAGCAGCGAACCTGGCTCGATCTCCGCCGCCCCGTGGACAATCGCGAGTTGCGCTTCCTCACGAGCGTCCGGGTCAACCCGTTCTTCACGCAGACGGAATGGTGGCCGCGGCTCGACCACTATTCCATGGGGCAGCCGCTGCTGCGCGATGCGGTCACCTGGTACGAGCACAGCGGACTGGCCTACGCGCGGCAGAATCTCCCGCAGACACCGAGCGCCGGCCAGGGGCTGCAGTATTGGACGACGCTTCCCTACGAGAACAACGTCATCGGCGAGCGCTTCTCCACCCGGCACGAGCTCGATCTGCCGTTCCAGGCGGGGGTGGTGAAGATTGTCCCCTATGCCCTCGGTGAGCTTGCCCACTGGGGGCAGGATCTGACGCAGTCGCCCCTCGATCGTGCCTACGGGCAGGTCGGCATTCGCTCCAGCGTGCCGATGTGGTCGGCAGACAATTCCGTCGAGAGCCCGCTGTGGAATGTCCACGGCCTGGCCCACAAGGTGGTGTTCGAGGGGGAGTTCTCGTATGCCAACAGCTCGCAGGACATGAACCAGCTGCCGCTGTACGACCAGATCGACGATGACACCATCAATCAATATCGGCGCAACATCCCCTACTGGGATTATGGGGCCATTCCGGGGCAGCCGACGCCGGTCCCCAACGGGACCGTGTTCGGACCGGACGGCAAGTACGATCCGCGCTCGTACCTCGTCCGTCGCGGCATGGGGAGCTGGGTGACCGGGCCGACGGAGATCGCCCAGGACCTGACCGCCTTCCGGCTCGCCGCGCGGCAGCGGTGGCAGACGAAGCGCGGGCCCGCCGGCAACCGGCGAATCATCGACTGGATCACCCTCGACATCGACGGAGAGCTGTTCCCGACCACCGGGCAGAACTTCGGCCAGCTGATGGGACTTTGGCAGTACGACTTCCGCTGGCATGTCGGCGACCGGACGACCGTTCTCTCCACCGCCGACATCGACTTCTTCAACGGTGGCCAGCAGCTCTACACCGTCGGGGCCCTCCTCAACCGGACGCCGCGGGGCAGCTTCTACATCGGCTTCAACGAGTTTGGCGGTCCGATCGACGCCAGCGTGCTCGTCGGCTCGTACACCTACCGGATGAGCCCGAAGTGGGCGAGTTCGTTCGGCACGGCGCTCAACCTCCGCGGGATGAACATCGGGCAGAATTTCCAGATCACGCGCATCGGCGAGTCGTTCCTGATGACGTTCGGCTTCAACGTCGACTACAGCCGCAACAACGTTGGCGTGACGTTCAACCTCGAGCCCCGCTTCCTGTCGCGGACGCAGTTCGCCAGCCGGTCGGGCATTGATCTGCCGATGGCCGGGGCCTACGGCCTGGAGTAGCCGGGCTCCCGCGTGGCGATCATTTCCCGGGAAGGTCCCAGCAGGGATTGAAATCCCTGTCGGTCGACACGAGGCAATTGGCGACCCGGGAGAGGAGCAGCAGGCTCGGACCGTCATCGGGACGCGTCTGGAGCAGGCCGCCGAGGAGATGGGCGGCTTCGTGAAAGTTGCGGTTCTCGAAGGCCGACAGCGCCCCCTCGTAGGCCTGCTGGAGCTCGCCCCATCCGGCGTCGTCGGTCCGGCCGAGCTCGTGGAGAACGACCGGCTCGGCGATGTTGACGACGCGCACCTGGCACACCCGCCGGCTCGCGAATCCCGCTCCCATCCGGGAGCGGGTCGCGTCGGTCACGAGGATCCGTGAGCGGACGTACTTCGTCGCCCCCTGAACGCGGCTGGCCAGATTGACGGTGTTGCCGAGGGGGCCGTACTTGAACTTGTGCCTCGAGCCGGTGTTTCCCACCCGGGCAACACCGGAATTGATGCCGATGCCGAGATCCATCGGCTCGCCGAGCGTCGCCGCCCAGCGCTCGTTGATCCGCGGCACCGCAGCGAGCATGTCGACGGCTGCCCTGGCGGAGAGCGTGGCATGATCGGGCTGGTCGACCGGCGCTCCCCACATGGCAATCAACTCGTCTCCGATGTAATCGACGAGGACGCCGGAGTGAGCAAGGACGCAGTCGGAAAGCTCCCCCATGACGTCCCCGATCCACTCCATCGTCCCGGCCGGGCCGAGCCGCTCGCTGATCCGACTGAAGCCACGAATGTCGCAAAAAATGATCGAGACGTCGGCGTCATGGCCGTCGAGGAGGTTGGGGCGGAGGGCGAGTTGTTCGGAAAGCTCACGGGTGAAGAACTGCTCGAAGGTCGCCTGCGACTGGCTCGCCGTCGAGCGGGCGAGCGTCGCCCCGACCGATCCGGCGAGGAGTTGCACCAGCTGCGCCTCCAGCGGCGTGATCGGGCCGCGGGTGACGAGCCCCTGGGTGGTCCGGACGCCATAGAGGACGCCGATCACGTCGTCGGTGAGCCCGAAGATCGGCGAGGCCACGCCGGCCTCGATGTCCATCAGGCTTGCCCCCGCTCCGGAGCCGGTCAGCGAATCGAGATCGTCGAAGAACGTCTTCCGCTGATCGACGACCGCCTTGAGGAGGGTTTGGCTGTAACGGACCGTCGTCCGATCCGACTCGACGCCACACCCGGCGATCGTCCACTTCTCGCCCGAGCGGAGGAGCACGAGGCCCAGATCGAAGCCGACCAGATCGATCAGGGCCCGGGCCGCGGTGTCGTGAAACTCCCGCGACTCGCTCGAGATCTTCTGGATCTCGATGATTCGTTCGAGCCACGGACCGACTCCCGACGCAGCATCGAGCGAGGGGACCGCGGGGCGGGCGCGTGCAGGAGCCGCGGCGACGGCGGCCCGCTCGGGGGTGGGAAGGGAGCGGAGGCCGGGGGGAGGGTCGGCCGCGCCGGGGGGGAGCGTGACGGTGGCCGGGGCAGGAGGGGCCTGCAGAGTCGGCGCCGGGGATGAAACGGGAGAGGCCGTCCGCGGCTGCTGGGGGGGCGATCCCGACACAGCTACCGGCCGAAACTCGATCCGCGTCCGCCCTGCCGTCACCGCCACCGGCACGGCGAGGTCGCGCGCTTGGAGATGGATGATCGGGTCGCTCTGGCCTTCGACGACCACCGGGGTGTTGGCGCTGAGGTTCTCCAAGCGGATGCGGCCATCGGCCAGAGGCTCGACGCGCAGCTGGTCGCGCGATACCGACTGGTCGCCGGCGATCACGCAGCGCGGGAGCTCCCGCTGCGGGCCACGGCCGAACTCGAGCGGCCCGGACGGATGCTCGAACGCGGTTCGCTGGGCTGGATTGGAAACTTCGATGTGCAAGGCCATGGGTGAGTCCCGGGGCGGTCAGGCAAGAACCGGTCGGACGACCTCGCCTTCGAGGTCGGTGAGACGGTAGTCGCGGCCAGCATAGCGGTAGGTGAGCCGGGTGTGATCGAAACCGAGGAGGTGGAGCATCGTGGCGTGGAGATCGTGCGCCGAAACCGGGTTTTCCACCGCCTTGAAACCGAAGTCGTCGGTGGCCCCGTGGATCGTCCCCCCTTTTACGCCGCCCCCGGCCATCCACAGCGAAAAGCCCCAGTGGTTGTGATCGCGCCCCTGGGAGGCTCCGGCGCCGTTCTGCCCCATTTCGACGCTGGGAGTGCGGCCGAACTCCCCCGTGCAGAGCACGAGGGTGCTGTCGAGCATGCCGCGGTTTTTGAGATCGGTGAGCAGGGCCGCCAGCCCCTGATCGCATTCTCCGGCCACCTTGCGATGCTCGTCGCGGATGTTGGAGTGGCTGTCCCAGGGCTGCATGCTGCCGTGCCAGGTTTGCACGAAGCGCACGCCTCTTTCGACGAGCCGCCGCGCCATGAGGAGCTGCCGGTTCTGCGGCCCCGCGCCGTACATCTCGAGGATGTGGGCCGGCTCCTGACGGACGTCGAAGGCATCGGTGGCCTCGAGCTGCATCCGGTAGGCGAGCTCGAAGGAACGGATCCGCGCCTCGAGGGCGGCCTCTCCGGGGCGCTGGTCGAGATGGCTCGAGTTGAGCGAGCGGAGGAGGTCGAACTGCTCCTGCTGCCGATCGGGGCCGAGGCGCGGATTGCGGATGTGGTCGATGAGCTCGGCGGGGTTGGTCTTCGAGGTGTCGACGTGCGTTCCCTGGAAGGCTCCCGGAAGGAAGGCGCTCCGCCAGTTTCCCGCTCCCCCGACCGGCATCCCACCGGGCACGAGGGTGATGAAGCCGGGGAGGTTGTCGTTTTCCTGACCCATGCCCCAGGTGAGCCAGGAGCCGAAGCTGGGGCGCACCTGCCGCATGTGGCCGGTGTTCATCAGCATCAACGACATCTCGTGGTTCGGGAGCTCGACATGCATCGAACGGATGACGGCGAGCTCGTCGGCGTGGCGGGCGAGGTTGGGAAAGAGATCGCTGATCGGCATGCCGCTCTGACCGTGCCGGGCGAAGGTGAACGGCGAGGGGAGAGCCACGCCGGTCTTGCGCTCGGTCTGGAGGTTGTCATAGGGGAGCGTTTGGCCGCCGCGGGCCTGAAGCTCCGGCTTCGGGTCGAACGTGTCGACCTGCGACATGCCGCCGTTCAAGAACACGTGGATCACCCGCTTCGCCCGGGCGGGGAAGTGGGTGGGGAGGGAGCCGGTCACGCCATCGCGAGCGAGCAGGCCGGCGAGCGCGATCGACCCGAAGCCCATGCCGCTGGAGCGGAGGAAATCCCGGCGGGAAGCGTGCATGGGAGCGTCATCCGGTGGCTGGTGGTGGCGGGGCCGACGGTCTGCCAGGGCAGAAGATGGCTTGTGCGGACGGTCAGTCGACGAAATGAAACTCGTTGGCGGCGAGGAGCACATGAGCCAGTCGCTGCCAGGGAATCTCGGCGGCAAGCCCCGGCTCGAGGGAGGCCGCCTGCTTGTGAACGAACTCGACGGCGGCGGTCGTTTCTGCCGGCAATGGGGAACGGGAGAAGGCGCGGCGGTAGAGCCAGGCCACCCGCCCGGCTTCGTCGGCCGGACCGGCACGGAGGCTCGCGGCGGCGAAGGCCATGGCCCGGTCCTGGATGAAGTCGGAATTGAGGGCGAAGAGGGCTTGTTGCGGGATCGTCGTGTCGGGGCGGCGGGCGGTGCAGGCGGCGGGGTTAGCGCCGTCGAAGGTTCCGGAGAGCGGGGAGAGAATGTCGCGGTTGACGAAGCCGTACACCGTCCGCCTGGGGACGATCGGCGTCGCCGCGAGGTCAACCGGCGGCCCGCCGGCAGTGGTGTCGAGCTCCCCCGAGACCGCGAGCATCGCATCGCGCATCGATTCCATGTCGAGTCTGCGGCGCGGCATCCGCCACAGCAAATCGTCGTCGGCGTCGAGCTGCCGCGCCACCGAATCCTCGACCGCGGCGGTGCGGTAGGCATCGGAGAGCATGATCCGCCGATGGAGCGCTTTGAGCGACCAGCCGTCGTCGCGGAAGGTCTCGGCGAGGTGATCGAGGAGTTCGGGGTGGGTGGGGGGGCGGCCGCGGGTTCCGAAGTCGTCGGGGGTGCGGACGAGCCCCGCGCCGAAGTGGTGCTGCCAGGCCCAGTTGACGATGACACGACGGACGAGCGGATTGTCGGCCGAGACGAGGGCCGCAGCGAGGCCGAGGCGGCGTTTGCCGGGGGAAAACGGCGCCGCATCGGGGGCCGACAGGGCGACCGGGAAGCGGGCCTCGACGACAGGGCCACGGTTGAGCGGATTGCCACGATTGAGAAGCCTCGTAGCCGGAGCATCGGCCCGTTCCTCGAGAGTCATCGCCCGCGGGGGGGAGCCAGGGGCGCCGAGATGGAGCTCATGGATCGCTCCGCCCTTCCCGGCAAGCGTGTCTTGGACGGTGCGGTTGAGGAGGGTCTGGGCGAGCGCGTCGTCGACCGCCGTCGGCGTGCCGGGGGCGAAGAGATGGTGCCTGAGTTGGCGGCGGATCGGACTGTTGACGACGAGGTGCCGGGGATCTTCGTCGGTGATCAGCCCTTCCCCGATCCCTTCGGCCGCCGCCGCGGCGAGGCCCTCGAGCCACTCCCGTTGGACGGTGACAAAGACGGCCCCGTAGACATCAGCGACGTCGGCGAGCGTGGCAGGCTTGCGCTCCGAAAGGGCCGCCAGGACGAGCGGATTCCACTTCGGCGTCTCCTCTCCCAGGCCGTTCCGCGCGGCCGCGGCAGCTGGGTCGCCGTTCTCCGCGCTGAGGGCAGCGAAGATCTCGGCGGACCGCGCTTCGAATCCGTCGGCGGGGAGGTCGCGGACCTTCACCCAGGGGCCGAAGACGGGATCGTCGGCGGGCATCGTCGCTAGATACAAGCGCCACCGATCGAGGATATGCGGACGGACGTCGTCGGTGCGGAAGGAGAGAAACGCCGAGGTGAGATCCTGCTCCGGCGTCCCCTTGGCGAGCTCGCGGAGATAGAGGCCCACCTGCATCCGCAGCCGCCCCTGCATGACGGCGATCTGGTCGCGGGCCATGTCGTCGCGGATCGTCCGGCGGCGCTCGAGCTCGCGCCGATAGTCGGCGAAGGCCGGCGTCTCCTCGGGGCTGCCGATGACCGGCGGGAGTTCGGGGGGGGCGCTGGGGGCGAGGGTGGCGGCGAGGGCGTAGTAGTCGCTCGCGGTGATGGGATCGTATTTGTGGTCGTGGCAGCGGGCGCAGGCGATCGTCAGTCCCATGAAGCCGCGACTGACGACGTCGATCTGGTCGTCGAGGAGGTCGTAGCGGTTGCGGAACTGCATGCCGATGGTGAGGAAGCCGAGGCCGGCCAACGCCGGGTCATTCCCGGCAAGCCCCATCTGGTCGGCGGCCACCTGCTCGGTGATGAACCGGTCCCAGGGGACGTCGCCATTGAATGACCGCACGCAGTAGTCGCGGTAGGTGTAGGAGAAAGGGAACTTCGTGAACCCGATGGCACTGCCGCCGTGGGTGTCGGCATAGCGGGCGATGTCGAGCCAGTGGCGGCCCCAGCGTTCGCCGTAGCGGGGGGAGGCGAGGAGGCGATCGACGACGCGGCCGAAGGCCTCACCCTCGGGGGCGGCGTCAGCCTCGAAGGCCTCGACATCCTCCCAGGCCGGCGGCAACCCGGTGAGGTCGAACGTGGCCCTCCGGATCAGTTCACGCCGCTCGATCCTGGCTGGCTCGGCGAGCCCGCGCGCCTCGCGGGCGGCGGCGAGGAAGCGGTCGATGTCGGTGCTCGCCGGTCGGGTCGTAGCGGGAACCGGAGGGCGGCGGATCGGCGCGAAGGCCCAATGCCCCTCGTAGGGCGCGCCGGCTTCGATCCAGCGGCGGAGCGTGTCGATCTCGGTCGCCGTCAGGCCCGGCCCCTTTTCGGGAGGGGGCATGCGCAGGTCTGGATCGGTCGTGAGGATGCGGCGCACCAGTTCGCTCTCGTCAGGCCGACCGGGGAGCACGGCCTGCGGCTTGGCCCCCTCGTCGGTGTCGAGCCGGAGATCCCCCTGGCGCGATCCGGCGTCGAGGCCATGGCACTCCAGGCAGTGTTCGGCGAGGATCGGCCGGATATCGCGGTCGAAGCGGACCTCGGCCGCGAGGCTGGCCGATCCGGGAAGAACGATGCCGACGAGCACGAAGGCCACCGCCAGCGCCGTGGGACGGGCTGGGGGACGCGACGGCGATCGTGGGTCCTTCATGACGATGGATCCTGCGGGGGGGATCCCGGGATTTTACCTTCGAAGAACCCCCAGGCGACGAACAGCGTTGCCAGGAGGGCGTAGGCGAGGGCCATTTCGATCGGGCCCCGCCCTGTGGCCGCTTCGGGAAGGGGGGCGAGGCTCCAGGGGAGAAACAACCGGCCGTCGGCGTACGGAGAATGGATGATCCCGAAGAGCGTGAACAGCGCCGCCGCCGCCGCCCAGGCCCCCGCCTGCCGGAGCCGGCGATCGACGAGCGCCGCGGTCATCCCCGCCCAGAGCAGGCTCGTGACGATGAACCCGGCCGAAAGCATCCGCATCGTGTAGAGGTCGCGGGCAAGCGCCGCATCCGGCTTTGCCCCCGCGGCGAGGAGGTTGTCGGCCTGGAGCGTGACCAGCGCCGCCAAGGCCGGCACGCAGGCGATCGCCACGGCGGGGAAGTGACGCGCGGGGGTGGCATGGAAGCTCTGTGCGGTAATTTCCAAACCGATAAAGACGAGGATCGGATAGACGGCCGCCGGCGGCAGCGCCTGATAGATGTAGGCGAAGGAGCCGGTGAGTCCGGCCAGCCCGATCACGGTGGCGGTTGCCAGGGTGTAGGCGGCTCGTCCTCCCATCGCCTTGTACGCCGGGTGGCCGATGTAGGGGGTGGTCTGGATGATGCCCCCGCAGGCACCGGCGAGGATCGTCGCGATCGCCTCGACACCGATCACCGATCCGGTGTCGTACTCGTCTCCCGCCGCGGCGGCGCTCTCCGTGCAGTCGATCCCGCCGACCACGGTGCCCAGAGCGAAGGGAATCACGATGGGGAGAACCTTCACCGTGTCGGGCCAGCCCTCCAGCCATTCCAGCCGCAGGGCCGAGAGCCACTCCTGCGGCCACAGCGCCGCGGCAGGATCGAGCGACGCATGGGGGGCTGCTTCGATCCACCCCGCAGCCGAGCCCAGCAGATGAATCCCCCAGCCGACGACCAGGGCGGCCAGGGCACCCGGGATGCCGAAAGGGAGGGGGATCCGGGCGGTGAGCGTGGCCAGGACAATGCCAAGCGTGAGCAGGCCGACCAGCGGCGACTCGAAGACATCGAGGAGCGGGAGGAACGTGATCAGCACCAGCGCGACCGCCGTGAGGCTGCCGAGGAGCGCGGCCCGCGGGATGAGCCGGCGGATCGGACCGGCGACGAAGCTGCAGGCGAGTTTGAACAGGCCGCTGGCGACGATGGCACACATCCCCACATGCCAGGCATGACGGGCCGCGGCCGTGACCACCTCCGGAGGAGCGTCGGCCGGGCCACGGGCGGCGAGGAATGCCGGGCCGATGACGAGGAACACCATCCCGAAGGTGCTCGGCGTGTCGAGGCCGAGGGGCATCGCGGTCACATCGCTCCTGCCGGTCTTTCTGGCCAGCCGGAAAGCGAGCCATGTGAAGAGCAGATCGCCGACCACGACTCCCACCGCCGTCCCGGGGACGAAGTGGGAAAGGGCGAAGTCGACGGGGTATTGGAAGACAGTCGCCAGAAGGGAGACGGCGAGGACGAGGTCGGCGAGGTTGTCGAGGGCGAGGCCGAAGAATGCGTTGATATCTCCCGGGGCCGCCCAGCGGTAGGAGTTCCTCCCGCGGTTTGGGGCCGGGCGGGGGGGCTCGGAGCGTCCGGGGGTGGGGCTGGGGGGTGTCATCGAGGCCTGGCTGGCGGAGAAGGGGGGAGGCAGCCGGCCGCTCCACCCGGCCACCGGTCCGTTCGGAAGAGGGGCCGCAACTTCGCGGCAGATAGACTCATCCGACTATACTCCAGGGGGCGGGTTTCCGGGGGGCCCCAAGGCCCCTCCAACTTTTTTCAGCCCGGCTTGCGAACCCGGTTCCCCTTCACGCCGTAGTGCCGATGGTTGCACACGATTCTCATTCCCGTTCCGGAGAGACTCCAGCCGGCCGTGTTCACGGCGATGGCCCTTCGTCCGCGGTGCGCCCCAAGGGGGCCGTCGCTGACAGGGGTGCGGTGGTCGACCGGGAGTCGGTCGCTGCCGCCGCGGTGAACGTTGTCGACCGGGGCGACGGTGGGAGAGAAGGTGGGCCCTCCGATGAGGAGCTGCTTCGGCGGTTCCGCAGCGGGGGGGATGAAACCGCCTTCGAGTCACTTGTGCACCGTTACGAGCAGGAGTTGTTCAGTTACCTCCGTCGCTATCTCGGCAGCGCCGAGATGGCGGAGGATGTGTTCCAGGCGACGTTCCTGCAGGTGTATCTCAAGAAGGAGGGATTCGAGGAGGGCCGACGGTTTCGACCGTGGCTCTACACGATCGCCACGAACCAGGCCATCGACGCCCAGCGTCGCAATCGTCGGCACCGGATGGTCAGTCTTGACCAGCGGACCGGCGACGACGACGTCGGCGCCTTGGTGGAGATGCTCGCGGGGCGTGACCAGACCGCCGATGAACGGATGGCGGGCGAGGAAGCGAAGGAATGGGTGCGGTCGGCGGTCCAAGACCTGCCGGATGCCCTCAGGAGTGCGCTCGTCCTCGTCTACCACCAGGGGATGAAGTACCGCGAAGCGGCGGACGTCCTCGGCATCCCGGTTGGCACCGTCAAGAGCAGGCTCCACTCGGCGCTTTTGAAGCTCAATGAATCCTGGCAGGCCGGCGGAAAAAGTCTCTAGACGGAGGGCGTAACCGACGCGTGGCGACGGGGCGTCCCCGAATCCACACGAGCGAGCAATCATCATGCGAGACGATCTGGTCGGCTATCTGATCGGGGCCCTCGACGCCCCTGACTCCCACCGCGTCGAGGCGCTGCTCGCCGATCCACAGTCGGGTGAATCGTTACGCCGCGACCTCGAACTCCTGCGGCGATCGATGTCGCCAGTCGTTGCCGATCGCGAGCCGCTTCCGGCTCCGGCCGGGCTGGCAACGCGGACGCTGGAGATGATCGCCGCCCGAAAGACGAGCGCCCCGCACGACGGGCCGGAGGCTTCCTCGCAGCCTTCTGCCGCGCCGGGTCGACCCCGGGCAGAGCCCGCCGACGCCCCCTTTCGGGGTTCCTTCTCGGCCGATCATCGGTCGCGTCCGCAAGCCCCCCGCCATCACGGCCGACACCACCGCAGCACCGTCGATGGCCGTCCGTCCACGATGACGCCGGAGCGGTCGGCAGGCCATGTCAGCTCGCCGCTGGCCTGGCTCGACAAGGTGATTCTCGCCGCCACGGCACTGGCCGCCTGCATTCTCGTGATTCCCGGCCTCAGCCTGCTTGTCGACGATGCCCGGAAGACGCAGACCGTCCGGAAGTTGGGGAGGGTCGGTGGCACGCTCCAGGAGTACGCCGCCTCGCATCGAAAGTATCCCTCCCCCCCTGATGCCGGCCCGATGTCCCGCGGCGGGCTCTACGCCCCCACGCTCGTCTCCGAGCATCGCATCGTTGCCGACGACGGCATGCTGCTCTCACCCGGTTCGACGCTCGCCGTGAAGGGCACCCACCGGATCCCGACGGTTGAGGAAGTGAAGGCGGCCGTCGGCACTCCTGAGTTCGACGAGATGGTCGGGGCGATGGGGGGCGATTTCGGTTACACGCTCGGCCATCGCGATCCGATGGGGCGATTGGTGCCGATCCGCCCGCTCCATCGCGGTCACCACCCGATCATGGCCGACGCCCCCGATTCCAGCTGCGAGCGAAGCGGCAACGATCCCCACGGAATCCATCACATTCTCTTCGAGGATGGACGGGTGAAGACGGTGCCTGAATCCCAACTCCACGGCGATGACCATCTCTTCCGCAACCATGACGGCCATACGGCCGCCGGCAAGGATGCCGAAGACGCCGTCATCGGCGACTCTCACCACCAGCCCTGATCATCGGGCCCGACGCGGTTGATCTAGTCAAGTTAGGCTGGTCCGCCGCCGCCGCGAGGGTCTGAGTTTTTCTCTCTCTCAGCCGACAAACCAGGTGGCGATCCAGTAGAGGCCACCGGAGAGGGCCATCGCCACCGGGAGCGTGAGCACCCAGGCCAGCGCGATCTCCTTGACGGTTTCGGCTTGGATGCCCGACTTGTTGGCCCACATCGTCCCGGCAATACCTGACGAGAGCACGTGCGTCGTGCTCACCGGCATACCGAGATTATCGGCCAGGGCGATCGTCGTGGCGGCCACGAGTTCGGCTGCGCCTCCCTGGGCGTAGGTGAGATGCTCCTTGCCGATCTTCTCGCCGACGGTGACGACGATTCTCTCCCAGCCGAACATCGTGCCGAGCCCGAGGCAAATGGCCACGCCCCACTTCACCCATTCCGGGACGTATTCGACCGGCTTGGAGAGCTTGCCGGCGAGGCCCTTGAGGATCTTCCGCCGGTCTTCCGTGATCTGGTCGCCGAACTGCCGCACGAGCGTCCGCACCGAGGCGCCGAGCTCGACAAGCTGGGTGCGGAGATTCCAGCGCTCGTCGCTGGAGAGATCCTTGAATCCGCTGCGGCCTTCGAGGGCAGCCACGACCGAGGCGGCCAAGGGGACCGGATCGAGAGTGGCAAGGACGACGTCGTTTTGCGGATAGGGATCGAGGATGTTGTCAAGCGACGAATGCTCGAGGGAGGCCTCGGCGGCAGAGACGACGTCGGAGCGGGAGATCCGCTCCACCCTCGCGTTGGCGAGGTGCTGCTCCTTGAGGACCGTCATCAGGTTTGCAAGGTCGGGCTTCTCGAGCTCGGCCTTGAGCTCCTTCGCCGCAGCGACGGTCGCTTGGAGATCATCGCGGCTGCCATCGAGGTTGAGGGCGTAGGTCGCCGGCACGATGCCGATGAGCACGAGCATGATCAGCCCCATCCCCTTCTGGCCGTCGTTGGAGCCATGGGCAAAGCTCACGGCGGTGCAGGTGCTGATGAGGAGGGCGCGGATCCAGCCCGGGGGCGGCTTGTCCCCATCGGGCGGCTGGTAGAGCTCCTTCGCAGGGATGAGAGCCTTGCAGAGGATGAGGAGGCCGGCGGCGAGGGCAAAGCCGATCAGCGGCGAGAGGATCAGGGCCATGCCCACTTCGCTAGCCTTGTGCCAGTTGATCCCCTTGGCGAGCGAGCCGTTTTCGAGGAGGGAGTTCATCATCCCCACGCCCATGATCGAGCCGATCAGCGAGTGCGAGCTCGAGGCGGGGAGGCCGCGGTACCAGGTGGCGAAGTTCCAGATGATCGCCGCACCCAACAGCGAAAGCACCATCGCCAAGCCACGGCCGGTCTTGATGTTGACGAGGAGATCGACCGGGAGGAGGTGGACGATGCTAAAGGCGACGCCGATCCCGCCGGCGTGGACCCCGATGAAGTTCCAGATCCCCGACCATATTACCGCCCAAGTCGGCTTCATCGACTTGGTGTAGATGACGGTGGCGACGGCGTTGGCCGTGTCGTGGAAGCCGTTGATGCATTCGAAGCCGAAAGCGATGACAAGCGCGATCAGCAGGAGGATCAACTGGCCTGTGCCGAGCGACGAGAAGGCTTCGAAAAGTTCCACGAACAACACTCCCAGCGAGGTGAGCCCCAGGCCCGCAGGAGCGGGGGATGAAGAGACCCGGAGGTTTCAAAGGCTCTGGGCAAAGTAGGCGGCTGCCGAGCCCCGCACAAGTAACGAATCAAACTCTCACAATCTGGCAGCACCCACCGCTTTCTGCCGCGTTGGGGCGGCCGCCCTGAAGACGGTGCCTCAGCAGACAGGCCGAACGGCAGGGGTGGGGCCCCCCAACGAAGGCCGGCGACGCCTCCCCCTCGCTCCGGAATCGTCAGAATCCCGGGGAAAACGCGGCCTGCAGGAAATCCGGATTCCTAATATTCCGATCGGCCAAAGTTAACCGAATCTAACCGATGTGCCGGTTGGAGGATTTGTCCTGCCATGGCCCCGGTGCAACGAAACGCTCGGCCCGCTCCATGCAACCCATGCAACCCATGCAACCCATGCAACCAAAGGGACAGTGGCCCGCATTCGTCAAGGTTTGGTTGGCAGCTACCTCGGTGTGCATGGCCTTGATCGCGATCCAACTGGCAGGTGGGGGTGTCGCCGCGATGGCCGCCGACCCGCTCGCAGCGCCCTCATTCCTTCCCGGCATCGCGGCTGACGCGCTCCCCGAGGGGAAAGGACTCTTCTCCGACACTTTCGACGAGATCGGTGAGGGGGCACCCGAGCCGCCGACGGACCGGCCAGTGAGAGGCCCGATGCGGCTCGCCTCCCAGATCCAGGATCCGGCCATCGAGACCGTCGACGAGCAGACTCGCGGCTTTTCGCCCGGGGGCGGCCGGGAAGCGGACTCCGGCGGCCAATCGCTCGGGGAAGCCCTCCGTCAGCGCTACAACAACATCCAAGACCCTGCCATCGAGACGGTCGACGAGCAGACCCGCGGCGGCAACGACCACTCCGGCGAGAAGGAGTGGTACGAAAAGATCAACATCCGCGGCTACACCCAGATGCGCTACAACAGCACGCTGTGGTACGACGAGGATCAGGCCGGCCCCTATCATCCGAACGACAAGTCGGTTGGACCGAACAACAACTTCTTCCTCCGCCGCGTCCGTCTCATCTTTTCAGGCGACATCAGCGACCAGCTCTACATCTACATCCAGCCCGATTTTGCCTCGAGCCTCTCTGGCGTGAGCGATCCGGGTGCCATCAATTACGGCCAGCTCCGCGACTGCTACGGCGACTGCTACATCACCACCGACAAAGTGCACCGTCTCCGCGTCGGGCAGTCGAAGGTGCCCTACGGCTGGGACAACATGCAGTCGAGCTCCAATCGTCTCCCCCTTGATCGGGCCGACTTCATCAATGCCACCAAGAGCGAGCGTGGGCTCGGAGTCTTCTACTACTGGACGCCCGACTATGCCCAGGATCTCTACAAAGAGGTGCTCGAAGAGGGGCTGAAGGGCTCGGGCAACTACGGTGTCTTCGGGATCGGTTGCTACAACGGCCAGGGCAACTCGACGCTCGACCAAAACAACAACATGCACTTCGTGATGCGGCTCAATTCCCCCTACAAGTTCGCCAATGGCCAGATCGTCGAGGCGGGAGTGCAGGCCTACACGGGCAACTACGTGCCGACGCTTGCCGATATCAAGATCGGCGGCAGCACCGTCAAGCCGGTGGTGGTCTCGCCCTCAAACGGCGTGCTGGACCAGCGGATCGCGGCGACCTGGGTCTACTACCCGCAGCCGTTGGGGGTGACCTGCGAATGGAACACCGGCCTCGGGCCGCAGATGAGCAGTTTGAACGGCGTCACCCCGAGCAATCCCCCCACGATCTCGAGCCAGCCACTTTCGGGCGGCTACGTGCTTGTCAACTACAAAGCCGACACCGATCGCTTCGGCGTCCTCTTCCCCTACTTCCGCTGGCAGACCGGCCGCGGCGGCTACATCTGGGAGAGGAACACTCCGTACACCTATCTTGGGGAGTTTGACTTGGGCCTCGAATGGCAGATCACCAAGCAGATCGAGTTGACGACCGAATACGACTGGGTCAACCGCACCAACACCTCCGGCAAGGCCCCAATAAGCCCCGACGGCTTCTACGCCCCGTTCCAGGGCGATCTGCTCCGGTTCCAGTTCCAGATGAACTACTAAGACTGCCGGATTGCCTGGCTTCAAAAGAGTGAATCGTCACTCCACCTCGAGCCGGAGGTCGGTGAGGCCCTCCTTCGGCACCGAGACTGTGATCTTCGGACTGCGCGGATCACCATAGCGGCCCGCCAGTTGATCGCCGCCGCCGCCGCCCCCCTCGCTCGAGAGGGAGAACTTGGCCGACTTGGTCGATGCCGGCCAGACGATCGTGACGCCATAGTCGCCGGGGATCGCCCCGTCGTTGGTCTCGAAGCTGGTGAGGGCAAACGCCCCGTCGGCTCCGGTCGTCCCCACGGGCTTCGCGTCGGAGGCCCGACCTGGGGCCGACGCATGAAAGACCACAAGCGCTCCGTCGCAGTCTTTTCCTCCCTTGGTGACGACCTTGCCTGCCACCGGAGCCCGCGCCGGCTTGCTCGGCCCTCCGCCACAGCCGACGAGGCCGGTCACCACCAACACGCCAGCGAAATACCGCAGGAACAACAGCCTGGATTGCATGGTTTGATTCACTCCGTGGCGGCGATGTCTTCAGACGGCGTCATCCCCGACCCCGCCTCGGTGATGAGGGCGGCGTAGATCGTCGGCGTGATCTCTTCGGCCATAAACTTCACGCTTCCATCGACCATGACATGGGTGGCCCCGCCCGGATGGAAGGCGTAGGTCTCGTTGTCGTTGTGGGCATTGATGACGAGATTGCCGGGGGAGGCTCTGCTGGTTTTGGACACTGCGCCATCGAGGCCGTAGTCGTTCTCATGATGCCCCCAGCCGCCGTCGTTGAGCTGACTGCCCGTCTGTTTGGTGCGGCCGATGAAGAAGTCGGGGCGACCGGCGCTCTCGCACAGGAGGATCGTCTTTGTCGTGCCGTCGATCACCTCGGCCATCCGGCTGGCGCTGATCGGGTCGGCCGCGAGGAGCGGCTTGATACCGGCGCCGTCCAACTGCGGCCGCATCCCGCTGTAGAGCTGGGCCTGGGTAACGGTTGACGCGTAGCCAAAGAACGTGATTGATCCAGGGTTAATCGAGCTGTTGGTGGCGTAGTCGGTGACAGCCAGGCCCGAATACGGGAAGGGGGCAGCAAACGTGAATGTGCCGGTGACGGTGCGCGATGAGCCTGACGGCGACGAGGGGCAGAGGAGGCCCGCGATCGGCGTCTTGAGAACGTTCTGGTTGTCGGGCGTGCCCGGCACGATCGCCGGCGAGGAAAACCACGGAAACTTGGGGTCGTAGGCGTTGGCGAGGGTGCTCTCCTCCATGAAAGCCAGCAGCGGCGGCACCCAGGAGCCGACGATTCCCGGATAGGGAAAGCCGGGCTTGCCGGCCGTTCCGGGGGGCAGCCCCAAGCTGACGATGAGGCTCGCCGGAAGCCTCTTCTTCGTGCTTTCGTAGTTGAGCGCGGCCAGCCCCAACTGCCGCATGTTGTTGCCGCACTGCGCCCGGCGAGCCGCCTCCCGGGCCGCCTGGACGGCAGGGAGAAGGAGCCCGACGAGGCTGCCGATGATGGCGATGACGACGAGGAGTTCGACGAGCGTGAAACCGGGATTCTTGCGGTTCATGATCGGATTCCGGGAAGGGTGGGCGGCGTAGAGAGCAGGGAGTCGCGGCGGGGTGATTCGACCGATGGACCGCACTCGGGTCGTCCATCGGCTCGCCTCACACACCCATCTATATCTGCGCCAAGCGAGCCCGCCGTGAGAAAACGATTCGGTTTGTGCAAGCCTGCGAAAGGGTCCTGGCCTGTCCGCGCTATCCCTGATCAGGGCGCATCAGAGGAGAGCGCTTGCGATATTCGCCAGTTCGGAACGCTCGCCTTTCTCAAGCGCGATGTGCGAGTAGATCGGCTGCCCGACCATCCGGCTGATGAGATAGCTCAAGCCGTTGGAGAGGGCATCAAGATAGGGCTGATCGATCTGGGCCACGTCACCGGTGAACACGATCTTCGTTCCCTCGCCAGCCCGCGTGATGATCGTCTTCACCTCGTGTGGGGTGAGGTTTTGAGCCTCGTCGACGATGAAGAACATTCGCTGCAGGCTGCGGCCGCGGATGTAGGCCAGCGGCGTGATCACGAGTTTCTCCGATTCCCGCATGTCGTTGATCCGCTGGGCCGCCTGCGTTTCCTCGCCGCACTGGTGGCGGATGACGGTGAGGTTGTCGTAGAGGGGCTGCATGTAGGGATCGAGTTTGTCGGCGATGTCCCCGGGGAGGAATCCGAGGTCGCGGTTGGAGAGGGGCACGACCGGCCTGGCGAGCATGATCTGCCGGTAGCGCTGCCGGCACTCGAGCGCCGCCGCCAACGCGAGGAGCGTCTTGCCGGTGCCGGCGGTGCCGGTGATCGTCACGAGCTTCACGGTGTCGTCCATCAGGGCGCGAAGGGCGAACGACTGCTCGGCATTCCGCGGGGTGATCCCGTAGCACGACTGCTTCTCGATCCGCACGAACGTGTCGGCATCGCGACGGTAGCTGGCAATCGCCGACTTGCTGCCGTTGCGGAGGACGAAGTTCTCGTTCGGAAGCGGGGCCTCGACGGCGGGCAGGGCCGCGGCCGGAATCGCCCCCGATGGCCCGTAGAGACCGTCGATCGAGGCGCTGTCGATCCCCTCGACGATCCGCTTACCGGTGTAGAGCGTGTCGAATCCGCGGACTTTGTCAGACGTGTAATCCTGCGCACGGATGCCGATCGACTTCGCTTTCATCCGCAGATTCGTATCCTTGGAGACGAGGATCACCTGCCTGCCCGGGACGTCCCGTTGGATGGCAAGGGTCGTCCGCAGGATGCGGTGGTCGGCGGTGTCCTGGAGAAACGTATCGTCGAGGCCGACGCTGGAGCGGGCGCCGAGGACCACCCGGATCGCCCCCAGCCCTTCGCCCAGTGGGCTCCCCTGCGGCGAGAGCACGTCGCCGGTGAGGGCGTCAAGGCAGCGGAGGAACTCGCGCGCCTGGAAATGGATGTCTTCGTTGCCCCGCTTGAACTGGTCGAGCTCCTCGAGAACGGTGATCGGAATTGCGACATCGTTCTCCTCGAACTTCCGAATGCAGCGGCAGTCGTGGAGGATGACGTTGGTGTCGAGGACGAAGAGTTTGGAGGTCAGCATCGCATCCTTGCGTTGTTGAGAAGGTGATCCCCGAGCCTGCTTTCGGGCAGGCCGTGGCTAGGTGCCGGGGCGTGTGGCTGTTCGTGCGGCGGAGATCCAGTCGAGGGGAGGAGAGGGTGAGCGGGGCCTACTCGACAACGAGGCGGGGGCGGTTTTCCGGTTCGGGTTGCTCGACACCGAAATAGGTCGCGGCGACGTCGACGCCACCGGGGACCACGAGCAAGCGAAGCCGGCCCCCGTCTTCCTGGAGCCGATCGAGAACGGCTTCCGCTTCCTCGCCGAGGTGCAGGTCGAAACGGTCTTCCCGACCGGTCGCGTTGATCGTGAAGGTCGCCTCCCCGCAGGGCATGCAGCGGGGGAGGGCGTCGCCTAAGGCCGTTTCCCCCTCGATGGCGAACTTCAGGGTTGAGATCTCTTCATCAGGATCGCGGGCGATGAAAAACAGGAGCCGCCCCGGCTTCGCGAATGGGGGAATGCTTTGCGTGAGGACGAGGATTGCCTTCCGCGTCGTTCCGGCAGCCTTCTGCTGGCCCGGCTCGATGTCGAAATCGAGCAGGCCATACGAGGCGTACTTCGAGTCGCCTCGGCTGGAAAGCCCCTGGACGTTGAAGTAACGGCCCGGTGCCTCTCCCTTTCGCGGCCCGCCGACGGTGATCATCACGCTCCGCGAGGAGGTGATTGAGTTTCCAGGGACGCGGGAATCCGTTTCGGTTTGGGCCACCAGCAGACCGCAGAGCAGCGTGGCGGCCACTGGGAGAGACCAAGCAAACCCGAGCTTCGTGGCGGTGGAAGGTTCCATGCGTCTTGCCTCCATGGCGATCGATCCACGGGCGCTTGGCAAGCCCCCACCGACGAGAATGGTATTCGCGCTGGATGAGAAAATGATGAACCTGCGGAGGGGCGTCGCGGGGGAGGTGGGGAATGGTGTCGAGTGCCGTTCGCTTCAGGGAGCGGATCCCCATCGGCAGAAAACGTCTCACACACGGAGATCTCACTCTTTTTTGCCCGCTGAAACGGGCATAAACAGCCAAACCAGCCCTTCCGGCGGTGACGTCCAGCTCGCCGACTCGTCGCGAAGGCCGGGAAGTCTTTCGCACCGGCGCCGTCCAAGATCACGTCACCAAGATCACGTCGCCAAGATCTCGTCACAAAGACCACTTCACTACGATCACTTCACCAAGATCACGTCACCAAGAGCGTGCCCCCAGGAGCAGTCATCATGCAGGCCCCCGAGATCTGTTGGCGAAGGAATCGTCTGGCGAAGCGTTCGAGCCCTGGGGGGAGCGGATGGATCGCAGGCCTCGCCCGTTGGCTCTGCGGCACGTGTGCCTTGGCCTGCGTGGTGTGCGGCGGGGGCGTGGGGGTGGCCGAGGAGCCGGCGGTGCCGGCCGGGCCCTACGCCGCGGGAGCGAAGTTCCCTGGCCCGACCGAGACGGGATTCCTGCTCCCCAACGGCTGGCATCTGACCCCCGCTGGCCGGCAGATCGAGACTGGCGATCTCGTTCTCAACATTCGGCCCCTCGCGGACGGGAAGCGGGCGCTGGTCACCTGCGACGGCTTCAACGAACACCGCCTCATGCTCGTCGATCTCGATGTCGGTGCCGTCCTCGACGAGGAGTCGGCCCATCAGAGTTGGTTTGGCTTGGACGTCTCGGAAGATGAATCGAGGGTCTGGTGGTCAGGGGGTGGATTGGGGCGGATCCACGGATTCACGCTCAACCGCGATGACCTCGACCTCGTTACCGAGCGCGAGCCCAATCCGCTCCAGATGAATCCCACCGAACTGGCCGCGACGGCAGCCCGAATCGCCAAGGAAAAGGCTTTCAAGAGCGGGCTTGTCCGGGATGATGTGCAGGGGCGGCTCTACGCTCTCAACATCAACCAGGGGCGGCTGGTGGCGATGGATGACGACGGGAAAATCGGCCTCGAGGGGGACGTCGGCGGTCGGCCGTATGACGTGGGGATCTCGCCCCGCAACGGGCTTTTGTACGTCAGCGACTGGGCCGGGGCCCGACTCGTGGTGGTCGATCCGGCTGCCCTGCAGGTCGTGGCTCGCGTGCCCGTCGGCGAGCATCCGACCCAGATCGTGTTTCATCCGCAGGACGACCGGCTGTTCGTGGCGTGCGCGTCAGCCAACGCCGTGTGGGTCGTCGACACCAGACGGGGCGTCGTTGTCGAGACGATCTCCACGAGCCTCTTTCCGCGGGCCCCCGAGGGGAGCACGCCCGATGCCCTCGCCATTTCCCCCGACGGGGAGACGCTCTACGTCGCCAATGCCGACAACAACTGCATTGCCGTCATCGACGTCGCCAGCCCGGAGCGCAGCCAGGTCCGCGGCTTCATCCCCACCGGCTGGTATCCGACGGCCGTGGCCGTCACCCCCGATGGGAAACGCTTGCTTGTCGGCGTGGGGAAGGGGAATCAGTCGGAAGCCAATCCCCTCTACGACGGCAGCGAGGACGACAGCGAGCTCACCGACCTCGAGAAGTATGTTCGCAAGCTCCTCCCGCATCCCTACATCGGCACGATCGTTCACGGTGCGCTGTCGATCGTTGACGTGCCGGACGAAGAGCAGCTGGCGGGCTACACGAGCCAGGTGTATGCCAACTGCCCTTACTCCGACGACCTCCTCACGGCCGTGCCCTACGAGGGGGAGTCGGCGATCCCCCGCAAGGTCGGCGATCCCTCCCCGATCCGCTACGTGATCTACGTGATCAAGGAGAACCGCACCTACGACCAAGTGTTCGGCGATCTGGCCGCCGGCGAGGCGCCCAAGGGGAACGGCGATCCCTCGCTGTGCATGTTTCCGCGGGACATCACTCCGAATCACCACAAGATCGCCGAGCAGTTCGTCCTTCTCGACAACGCCTACTGCAACGGCCAGGTGAGTCGTGACGGCCATCCCTGGAGCACGATGGCCTATCACACCGACTACATTGCCCGCGACTGGCATCTCACCTATTCGCAGCGCGTCGGTGTCGATGACGACGACGAGGGGGATCTCTCCAACGCCCCGTCGGGCTACCTGTGGGATGCCTGCCGGCGCGCGGGCGTCAGCTACCGCAGCTACAAGGAATACGGCGGCCGGGTGTCTGATGCGGACGGAAACACGCGGATCGAGGGGAAAGTGCCGGGTCTGGTGGGGCACATGTGCCCCGACTACGGGCTCGGGGGCGAGGAGCAGGAACGCGATCCGCAGCTCGTCGACATCATGCTCCGGGAGTATGCGGAGTTCGCGGCGAAGGGAACGATGCCACGGTTCATCATCATGAGCCTCGGTGAGGATCACACCCATGGCACGACGCCGGGGGCCCACAGTCCCCGTGCCTGTGTGGCAAGCAACGACTTGGCCCTCGGCAAGCTCGTCGAGGCGGTCAGCCATGGGCCGCTGTGGGCCGAGACGGCGATCTTCGTCATCGAAGACGACGCTCAGAACGGCCCCGATCATGTCGATGCCCATCGCACCGTCTGCCTTGTCGCCAGCCCCTACGCGAAGCGGGGCGTCGTCGACAGCACGCAGTACAGCACGGTGAGCGTGATCCGAACGATGGAGCTGATCCTCGGGCTCGAGCCGCTGTCGCAGTTCGATGCCGCCGCGCGGCCGATGTTCGAGGCGTTCGCAGCGGTGCCCGATCTGACGCCGTATGAGCACGAGCCGGCCCGGATCGATATCGATGAGAAGAACGGCGCGGGCGCCTACGGCGCCGATCGCTCGGCCGCGATGGACTTCTCCGAGTACGACCGCATCGACGACTTCGAGCTCAACGAGATTCTCTGGAGAGCGGTGATGGGGCCTGAGGCACCGGTGCCGGCGCCGGTGCGGAGGGCGATCGCGCTGCGGCCCCTGAAGGCAGGAGACTGAGTCGGCGGCAGGGGCGTTTAGGCGCGGCTGGAGCGGAAAACCGCGGATGGAGACCTGAAATCCCGTGCCTCGAGCCAGGCCGGGAGATCTGCCACGCCGCCCAGGCAGCCATCGGCGCCGGCTTCCAGGAGCACCGAGCCCACGGCAGCAGCACGCATAGCCTGGTCGTTAACGCCCATGCTTGCCAGTTCGCTCGCCGACAGGCCCACTCCATTGCCGGTGAGGGTCACGCCGAGCGTCGGCATGCCCGCGTTGCGTCCGGCAGCAACGCCCGGGGCCGTGTCGTCGATGACGACGATCGCTGCCGGGGGAAAGATTCCCAATCGCTCGGCAGCCCTGAAATTGGCCCACGGCGCCGGCCGGCCAGCCGGCACCTCGTCGGAGCAGACGACCACGTCTGGGGCGAAGCCGGCCCGCGCGGCGGCCGGGATCACGACCTCCATGAGCTCGCTGGTATAGCCCGTGGTGGAGCCGATCGCGATCCCGTAGCGGCGGCAGAAATCGACCGCTTCGACGACGCCGGGAATCGGCTCGCAGTGGTCGGCGAGCACCGCTTTTTGGAGCGGGAGAAACCTCCGGTAGATGTCGTCGACGTCCTCCGGCGAAGGATGGCGGTTGTGAATCCGGCGCCAGAGTTCGTGAACCCTGGGGAGCGCGAGGATCGCCGCGACATGGTCGCGTTTGGCGAGGCCCATCGGGCCGCGGGCCTCCGACTCAGTCAGCTCGATGCCGACCGCGGCAAAGACCTCGACGAACACTCGGGCTGGTGCCCGACTGCCATGGTCGATGGCGGTGCCCGCCCAATCGAGGAGCACCGCCCTGACTCGCCCGTTTTCGCTGATCGTGGAGGCCATGCGTCACCCGTCCCAGTCCGCCCAGTCTTCCTCGGCCAGCCCGAACGACATCGTCATGCCGGCGCCCCCCGTGCCGACGCGGACGTGCACACCGGGCTCAGGCTCGGTGCGGACGACCGATTTCGAGGGATGCTTGCCGTAGATGCCGTGCCAGCGCTCGGTGATCTCCCATGCCGGGAGGCTGGCGATGCGCCGGAGCTCACGGAGGATGAGCTCATCGATCTCCGCCTTGTCGAACGGGCTGATGTCGTCGTCGTATTCGTGGGAATCGCCGAGGATCAGACTGCCGTCCTGGTTTTGGGCGATCATGACATGGATCCCGAAACGGTCGAGCTCGGGAGCCTGGCCCGCGACGCGGCGCTTCACGGCATCGAGCGCCGGACAGGCGGCAAAATTGCCGTAATGCCTGAGTGTCAGCCCGCCGGCGAGGAACGGACCGATGCGCGCGGAATGTGGCGCAGTCGCCAGCATCTGGAGCTTGCAGCGCCGGATGCCCTGCTCCCGAAGGAGACCGGGGTAGATCGATTCAACGTCGCTGCCACCGCAGACAATGATCCTGTCGAAGCGGTGCATCCGACCGTCGGCCGTGCGAACGCGCTCCGTGGAGGCCTCGGTGACGACCGTGTGGAAACGGATGTCGACACCGCGGGCGGCAGATAGGTGGGAGGCGATCCGCGCCACGCTCGTTCGTGGATCGACCCCCGTCTCCGTCGGGCTCCAGAGGCCGCCGCGCAGCCCTGCCGGGTTTGCCAGGGGCGAGATCTTGAGAACATCGGCGGATTCCAGGAGCTGGCAGTCGATGCCATGGGCGGAGGCGGCGGCGTGGAACTGCTGCAGCACCTCCATCTCGTCGGCCTCGTGGGCGACGTGCACGGAGCCGCAGGGATTGAGCCACAGATCCGTCTCGGTCGCGATTCGCCGCCACCGCGCGAGGGAACGCAGGGCCGTGCCGTAGGAAGGCGTAAGGGCCTGGCCGATCGGCCAGAGCATGCCGAAGTTGCGGACCGACGCACTGCTCGCCGCGCCGTCGCGCTCGAAGAGGGTCACGCGGTGTCCGCGGTCGACGGCCGCCGTGGCGTAGGCGAGGCCGACGATTCCTGCACCGACGATGCCGACCGACTTCGATTCCATGATCACTCCCCGTGGCGGAGGGCGTCGAAGTGCCGCTGGAAGTGCTCGAAGGGGAGCGTCGGAAGACCGCTCACCTTCGCCTGGTCATCCCAGCGCCTCAGCCGCACCGCATCGGCAAAAAACGGGAGCCGTTCGAAATCAGCCACCTCAACTCCAGACATTGGGCCCCCCTGGATCGCGAGGCTCGTGCGCGAGGGGGGAGACAGGCCTGCGAGATAGGATTCCTCCACGGCGCAGAGATAGCGCTTCGCCGGCACATGCAGTCTGACCGGCGCAACGACGGCCTCGGGGAAAAACCGAGCCAGCCATTCCGCTCCGAGCCGCTCATGGACGTCATCGATGCCGCGATCGGGAGCGTCATCGGGAAGCCGGTGGAGGAGATGGCCGATATCGTGAACCAGGGCCGCGACGACCAGCGCAGCCCCGGCACCGGCTCGTTCCGCCAAGCAAGCCGCCTGGCAGGCATGCTCCCACTGGCTGACCGCTTCGCCGCCGTATTCCGAATGTCCATGCGTGGCGAACAGGTCGCGGAGCGTGTCGTGGGTGTTGGTCATCGACCGGGAGCTCCTCAGGAGTCTGGCGGCGCTCATGGGATCCACACGGAACACGCTTCACGGCATCATTAAAATAGCGGAATTGTTCCGCCAGAACAGTGTCGAGGCACCTGCTTGCCCCACGAGCGGCGATTGACCGGAAGACGGATTTCCGAGGTCGTCGCCATGGTGGCGGCCTTCGTCGCGTATTTCTGTGTGTATGGCTTCAGGAAGCCGTTCACGGCGGGAACGTACGACACGGACGGTGTCTGGGGGCTCGGCTTCAAGGAGCTCATCGTCCTCACGCAGGTCGCCGGCTACACGCTTTCGAAGTTTGCCGGAATACGCGTCATCGCCGAGACGCCGCCGCGCCGCCGGATCGCAGCGCTCCTGGGGCTGGTGGCCCTTGCCGAAGCAGGATTGGTGGCCTTCGGGTTGCTTCCCAGACCTTGGGCGGCGCTGGGATTGTTCGTCAATGGTCTGGCGCTGGGCATGACGTTCGGACTCGTCTTCGGTTTCCTGGAAGGACGTCGGTCAACCGAGGCGATGGCGGCGGGCCTGTGCACGAGTTTCATCATCGCTGACGGGGCGATGAAGACGGTCGGTGCTTGGCTCCTTGGCCAGGGCGTGACCGAGGCTTGGATGCCCGCCACGGCAGGGGCCCTGTTTGCCGTGCCGCTGATCGTGGCGGTGGCAATGCTCGCCTGGACACCGCCACCGGGTCCGGAGGACGAAGCAGCGCGGAGCATCCGCGAGACGATCGATCGTGGCGAGCGGCGGGCGCTCTTCAGCAGGTATGCAACCGGGTTGTCACTGATCGTCGTCATGTACCTCGTCGTCACCGTGCTGCGGAGCGTGCGGGCCGACTTCGCCCCCCAGCTCTGGGCCGGGCTCGGCGTCGACGTGCCGCCACGGCTCTACACGGTCTCCGAGTTCTGGGTCGCCCTGGGCGTGATCGTTGTCAACGGTCTTGCCGTGCTCGTCAGGGGGAACCGGCGCGCGTTTCTCGCATCGCTCGGAGTGTGCATGGCCGGCGCGGTGCTGCTGGCGGCCACCCTCGTCTGCCGGATGTTGGGCCTCATCGCCCCGGTGCCGTTCATGGTCCTCGTCGGCCTGGCGCTTTACATTCCCCATGTCGCCATCCACACCACGGTGTTCGAACGGTTCATCGCCGTCACGCGCGAGCGCGGGAACGTCGGCTATCTGCTCTACGTGGCTGACGCGATTGGCTATCTCGGCTACGTCGTGGTCCTGTGCCTGCGGCTCGGTGGCGGTGCCGGGGCCGGGAGCCTCGCGTTCTTCATTCCGCTCTGCTGGATCACGGTGCTTTTGCTGATGGCTTCTTCGCTCGGGGCGATGGCCTACTTCATCCACCGTACTCGTTCCGACACCTTGATGGGCCGGGCCGTGCCGACGGTCCACGGCGATTCCGTGGAGACCACCTCCCCATGAGCCTGCCGAAGACGAGTCGGGCCGTCGTGTTTGACGGCGTGCCCCGGACCTTCGAGCCCCGCCTGATTCCCCTCCCCGAACCGGCCGAAGGCGAATGGCTGGTGAGGGTGGTCGCGATGACGGTCTGCGGAAGCGATCGGCACACCTGGGAAGGGCGGCGCCAGGGACCGATCCCGACCGTGCTCGGTCACGAGATGATCGGCGAAATCGTGGCTGGCGGGGATGGGTGCCCGCGGCACGATCGTCGTGGACGACCGATCGAGGTTGGGTGCCGGGTCACGTGGGCGATCGTGGCCGCATGCGGCACGTGCCCCTCATGCGTGAACGGCTATCCGCAGAAGTGTGCCGTCGGAGTGAAGTATGGCCACGAGCGGGCGGTCGGACGCCGGGCTTTGAGCGGAGGGCTCGCGGAGCACTGCCTCTTGGCCCCGGGCACCTGCGTGGTCGTGCTCGACGAAAGCCTGCCAATCAGCGTGGCCTGCCCGGCGAATTGTGCCACGGCGACAGTAGCCGGCGCGATCAGGGCCTGCGGCGCGCTCGATGGGGCGAATCTGGGAGTCGTGGGGGCCGGGATGCTCGGGCTCACGGCGTGCGCCATCGCAACGGCGAGCGGGGCCCGGGTGATCGTTGCCGAACCGGATGGGGGGCGGCGTCGTCGGGCGGCGGACTTCGGCGCTGCCGCCGCATTTCATCCCGACGACTTTGCCTCAGGCACGGCTGGGAGCCTCGATGCCGTCATCGAGGTTTCGGGAACGAACGCCGGCTTTCTGGCGGCCATGCCGACCGTGCGTGTCGGTGGGACCATGATCCTCGTCGGTGCCGTGTCACCCAGCCACGATGTGCCAGTGTCGCTCGAGGGGATCGTGCGCCGCTGCCTCACGATCCGTGGGCTGCACAACTACGGGCCCGACGATCTCGTCGCCGCGGTCGATTTCCTCGAGCGTTATCACGGCCGCTATCCGTTCGCGGAGCTCGTGTCGGAATGGTTTCCCCTCTCCGACACGACAAGCGCATTCACGGCCGCCGCTGATCCGGCCTGCATCCGCGTCGGTATACGACCGTGACATCGTCGCGCGGTGGAAGAGTGGCTCGCTCCGCCGCTCCGAGAATCATCAGCCGATCGCTTCGATCGCGGCGTTGGCCACGCCCTCAGCCGTGATTCCGAAGTGCTTGTAGAGCGCCGGGGCGGGGTCCGACGCGCCGAAGCCGGTCATCCCGACAAACCGCCCCTTCGTGCCGATCCACCTCTCCCAGCCGAAGCCACAGGCGGCCTCGCAGGCCACCCGGGCCGTCACGGCCTCCGGGAAGACGCTCTCCCGGTAGGCGGCATCCTGCTCGGCAAACAGCTCCCAGCTCGGCATGCTCACGACGCGTGGCTTGTGCCCCTTGTCGCGGAGGATCGCGGCCGCTTCGAGGCAGGTGGTGACCTCACTGCCGGTGCCGATGAGGATGCAGTCGGGCTTGCCACCGGCGGCATCCTCGAGGACGTAGGCACCGCGGGCGGTGCCGGAGGCCGGTGCGAACTTCGTGCGGTCGAGCGTGGGGAGATTCTGCCGCGAGAGGACGAACACCGCGGGGCGGCCTGGCCGCTCCATGACCACGCGCCACGCCTCGGCGACTTCGTTGGCATCGGCAGGGCGGAGGACCGTGATCCCCGGCACGGCCCGGGCGCTGGCAAGCTGCTCGATCGGCTGATGCGTGGGGCCGTCCTCGCCGAGGCCGATCGAATCGTGCGTGAGGACGTAGATCACGCCGAGATCGCCGAGGGCCGAGAGCCTTAAGCTCGGCTTGAGGTAGTCGAGGAACACGAAGAAGGTGGCGCAGTACGGCCGCAGGCCCGACAGCGCCATCCCGTTGCAGGCCGAGGCCATGCCATGTTCGCGGATGCCAAAGTGGAAATTACGCCCGCCGAGTTCGCCGGGGCCAAACTCCCCGGCGCCGGCGACGAACGTCATCGTCGACGGGGCGAGGTCGGCCGAGCCGCCGAGGAGCCACGGCACCACGCCGCTGATCGCCGAAAGCACTTTGCCGGAGGAGACGCGGCTGGCGAGCCCCTTGGCATCGGCGGGGAAGGTCGGGATCGCCTTCTCCCAGCCGGTGGGGAGCTTGGCGGCGAGGAGGTGATCGAGCTCGGCAGCCTTCTCGGGGGAAGCCTTCGTGGCAGCGGCATGGGCCACCTTCCAGGCTTCGTGGGCCTTCGTGCCCCGGGCGCCGAGGGTTGCGGTGAAATGTTCCTTGACCCCCTCGGGCACGAGGAAGCTCGCGTCGGCCGGCCAGCCGTAGGCCTGCTTTGCCCCCTTGATCTCCTCAGCGCCCAGCGGGGCCCCGTGCGATTCGTGCGAGCCGGCCTTCTTCGGGGCGCCGTAGCCGATCTGGCTCTTGACGATGATCAGTGTCGGTCGCTTCGTCTCGGAGCGGAAGGCTTCGAGGGCACGCTTCAGCGAGGCGGTGTCATTGGCATCGGCGACATGCTCGACGCGCCAGCCGAGACCCTCGAAACGCTGGCCGACATTTTCGGTGAAGGCGAGGTGCGTCTCCCCCTCGATCGTGATTTTGTTGTCGTCGTAGATCCAGCAGAGGTTGGCAAGCTCCAGGTGACCGGCGATCGAGGCCGCCTCGGACGCCACGCCCTCCATGAGATCGCCGTCGCTGCAGACGACGTAGGTGTCGTAGTCAAAGAGGGTGCGGCCGGGGGCGTTGTAGCGCGCGCCGAGCCAGCGGGAGGCGATCGCCATCCCGACGGAGTTGCCGCAGCCCTGGCCGAGGGGGCCGGTGGTGGTCTCGATCCCCGAGGTCATGTGGTGCTCGGGGTGGCCGGCGCAGACGCTGCCGATCTGCCGGAAGCGGCGGATGTCGTCGAGCGACACGGCCGGCTCCTCGGTGTGACCCCGACGGATGCCGGCCAGATGGATGAGCGAATAGAGGAGCATCGACGCGTGGCCGCAGGAGAGCACGAAGCGGTCGCGGTTGGGCCAGGCAGGGTCGGCCGGGTCGTAGCGGAGGAAGTCCTTCCAGACGGTGTAGGCGACCGGCGCCAGCGCCATCGGGGTGCCGGGATGGCCGCTCTTGGCGGCTTCGACCGCGTCCATCGACAGGGTACGGATGGTGTCGATCGCGAGACGGTCGATGTCTGAGGCCATGAACGGGTCCTGAAAAATGTGGCGTGGACTGAGTGGCGGGAAGTCTAACAGCCCGTGGAAAAAGTCATCCATGACCTTTTTCCACTTGTGAAGCCCCCCAAAAAAGCCAAGGTTTTTCGGGGGGGCTGTCGCCGCATCCGGCGGCGGGGGATTGTTCAGGGAAAGTCAACGAGCGAGGTGGCGGCGGTATTCATCGTCGAGTTGCGGGTAGGTGCGGCGGCAGAGCGTCGCCAGTGAGTCGGGGGAGACCGATCCGGTGTAGACCCGCTCGAGGTATTCGACGAAGGCCTCGCGGTAGCGCCCCCCCTGGCCATTGATGAAGAAGTCGGCGAGCCCGGAGATCTGGCTGTAGATCTGCGGGAGGCGCTGGTCAGCCTGAAGCTCACGGCGGCCGAGGGCGGCAAGCTCCTCGAGCGGGATCTGGAAGCCGTCGTCGAGGAGGCGCTCGCGGGCGGCCGGCACGCGGCCGGCGTCGGGGCCGCCGAGCGTCCAGCCGAAGGGCGTCGGGACAGCGCTTTCCATGTAACAGGCGGCGGCCTCGATCGCCCAGAAGCCGCAGCGCTCGCCGGCGAGGGGGCTCGTCGAGCGGGCCTCGGCAAAGAGTTGATGCGCTCCCTCGTGGCGGATCGTGCGGGTTTCCGCCGTGGCGACCTCGTCGGTGTCACCGGGCATGACGGCAAACCAGGCCGTCTTCGTCGGCATCCAATAGATGGCATCGCTGCGGATCGCCGCCGGCTCGAACTTCGTCACCTCGGCGACGTATTCCTCCCGCGAAGGGACGAGGACGGCGGCGTAGGGATCGCGGACCGGCATCCGCCCCCGCCCCTTGAAGCGGCGCTCGAGCTCGGCCGGTTCCCAGGCGTAGGCCCCGAAGACCTGCTGCCAGATGAGGAGCGATGTTTCGAGCTCGGCAGCGAGGGCAGCGGCCGCAGCCGGTGGCGCCGACGAACGGATCCGCCAGTGATCGCTCTCGTGCCGCCACGGTTTTTTGAGCGTCCGCGGCAGGGCGTCGTCGTCGGCCGCTGTTACCCACTTCCCCGATTCGTACCGCTCGCCCGCCCGGTAGCGCTCGAGGCGGCCGCGCGGGAGCCAGCCGAAGGCCGCGTCAAACTCCTCGCCCCGGTCGAGACGCTTGGCTACCGACGTCGAGACCCAATCCTCCCCGCGCTTCACCCAGCTGCCGATGGTGCGGGCGCGTTCATGATCGGGATCGTCGCGGAGGGTGCGGTGGAGCAGCGCGATCGCTTCCCCGCCGCGCCGGGCCAACGGTTTCGGGCCGGCCTCGCTGTCGGCCCGCTGCTCCTCTCGGGTGCGGGGCCGGTCGTGGGCCTCCGCCGCCTCGACGGCGCGGGCAAACGTCGCTTCGGCATGGCGTCGCCGCGCCGCCACAAACTCCCCCCACAGCGACGCCTGGGCATCGTCGATCCAGTCCGGTGTCTCGAGCCGGGAGGGGATCGTGACGACGATCTGCCGGTCGGTGAACTCTTGGATCTCCCACGAACGGATGTGGGCGGCGAGCGCCTCATGCCCCCGGGCGGCGGCCCGTGTGGCCAGAGCATCGAGCGTCTTCCGCCAGGCGGCGTCGTCGAGTCCAGGCGCCGAAGGATCCTTCTCTTTTTCTTCCTCGGCTGCGTCCACGGCCGTGATCCGCGGCCGCGGGGGACTCGGCGGGGCCTCGACGCCGTCGTCGGCGCACAGCCGCGTCGTGAGCTTCAGCGCGACAGCCAGCACGAGCATGATCGCCACGAAGAACGGGCGGGAAGACGGCATCAGGAATCCTCGGCGAAGGCGGCGTCGAAGGCCCGCCCGGCGGGAGTGAAGTCGAGGTTTTTAACGAACTGGCAGGCCTCGGCGGCGCCATGCTCGCGGTCCATGCCGCTGTCTTCCCACTCCACCGACAGCGGCCCTTGGTAGCCGGCTTGATTGAGCGCGCGGATGATCGACTCGAAATCGATCCCGCCGCGACCAGGAGAGCGGAAGTCCCAGCCGCGGCGCGGATCGCCGAAGCCGAGGTGGCTTGCGAGGATGCCGGAGCGGCCGTTGAGGGTGGTGATCGCGTCCTTGACGTGGACGTGATAGATGCGATCGGGGAAGGTGCGGAGAAACTCGACCGGATCGACTCCCTGCCAGTGGAGGTGGCTGGGATCGAAGTTGAATCCGAACTCCTCGCGGCGGCCGAGGACCTGGAGGGACCTCTCGGCGGTGACCAGATCGTAGGCGATCTCCGAGGGGTGGACCTCGAGCGCGAAGCGGACGCCGCATTCGGCGAAGACGTCGAGGATTGGGTGCCAGCGCTCGGCAAACTGGGCGAATCCGGCATCGACCATCGACGTGGGCACCGGCGGGAAGCCGTAGAGGAGATGCCAGATCGAGGAGCCTGTGAAGCCGTTGACGACACTGACGCCGAGTTTCTTGGCGGCCCGGGCCGTCCGCTTCATCTCCTCGGCCGCGCGGCGATTGACGCCGTCAGGGTTGCCGTCGCCCCACACATGCGCCGGCAGGATCGCCTTGTGGCGCTCGTCGATTCGGTCGCAGACCGCCTGGCCGACGAGATGGGAAGAGATGGCATGCACCGAGAGCTCGTGGCGCTCGAGCTGGTCGCGCTTCTGGGCGCAGTACGAGGCTTCTTCGAGCGCCCGGGTGGGATCGAAGTGGTCGCCCCAGCAGGCCAGCTCGAGCCCCTGGTAGCCGAACTCGCGCGCTTTCCGGGCGAGGTCATCGAGGGCCAGATCGGCCCACTGGCCGGTGAACAGCGTGATCGGTCGAGGCATGACGGGGCTCCGGACAACGGCAGATGCAGGGCTCGGCGAATTGTGACAGAAGGCCCCCGGGGCGGGAACGTCGGGTGGAGGGGGGATCGGGTCGCCGGGGGCTCCGGGCGGCGATGGCCCCCGTGTGCCGGGATTGAGCCGGTATCACGGAGGGATCCTGTCCGGGATCAGCCCGGAATCATGTCCGGATCACGCTCCGCATCAGCCACACGCCCCAGAGCGTCACCAGCACGTTCCCCGTCCACACCGCCAGCGGGGGAACGGCCCCCGATTTCGCCTGCGACACGCCGAACATGAAGACGGGGTAATAGACGAGGAGGATGGGGAGGAAGCAGAGGAAGAAGCTCGTGAGGAAGTCGGCGTTGCGCATCCGGATCGCCATCGGCGCCCCGACGAGGACGAAGCACAGGCAGCTGAAGCCGTTGGCCCACCGCCGCCATGGCTCCATGATGATCCGATGGAGCCGGGCCGTCTCCACCTTCACGGCATGCTGTTCGCTCTCGGTGTGGACCGGCATCGTCATGTCGAGCCGTCCGGAGAGGATCGCGATCGCCACCTTCGCGGCGGCGGTCTCCTCGAAAGACTCGATGCGGCGCAGCTGCTCGGCCCGGGCCCTGGGGAAATCGGCCATGGCGATCTCGGAGGGGCTCGTCGAGGTCGCCCCCTTGCGGCTGACGGTGTCGAGGGGGATCTCGCGCGTCAGTTCGTCGGGGAACACCGCTTTGACATCGCCGACGCTGAGCGTGCCGTTGCGGCAGGTGATCGTGAGCACCCCCTTGGCGGCATCGGCGTGCATCGTCGCGCGCTCGGCGGAGACGGTCACCGGGTCGCCGGTTTCGGGCTGGTAGGAGAGGGTGGGGCGGATGAGATCCTTCCCCACGACGTTCTTGACGTTGATCGAGATCTGCGGAGCACTATAGGAGCGGTGCTGGCGGAGCCTGCCGTAGATGATCTCCTCGACGCTCGAGACGATGACGCGGCGGATCCCGTCACGGCCCCACGACACGGCGACGTCGTTGAGCCACACCGACACGAAGCTCACGGCCACGGCCAAGCCGACTGCTGGCCACATCGCTGCCATCGGCGAGATCCCGGCAGCCTTGAGCGCCGTGATCTCGTTGGTCGCCGACATCCGCCCGAACACGCTCGCCACCGCGAAGAGCATCGTGCCAGGCACGGCGAACCGCATCGCCTCGGGGAGAACGTAGGGCACGAGGGCCGCGATCTGCATCATCCCCAGCCCTTGCTGCTGGGCTTCCTTCACGAGCCCGACGACGAGCATGAACAGCGTCAGCGCCGAGAGCGCCACGAGGAACACCTGGAGCAGCTCGGAGAGGACGTAGCGAGAGACGATCTTCATGGGCAACAGTCACCCTCGCTCGTCGTGGTGGCCGCCGGGGGGCGACGGGGGCGGGACGCGGAGGGTGTCGCCGGAGCGGGCCTCTTCGACCGAGCGGCTGTAGACGGCGATCGCCTCCGCAGCGGCCACGGTCGCTTCGTGAAAACTCCCTGCCGCAATGAACTTTCGCGCTCGGGTGGCAGCGGCGAGCATCCGATCGCATTCCGGGGGGGCGAGGCCGTCGGCGGCCGATTCGGCGCTCGCCACGATCCCCTCCACGAGCGCCGCGCGGGGAGAGCAGTTGTAGGTGCGGTAGGGGCCCTGACCGAGCCGGCGGCCGGAGGCGAGCGAGCGGCCATCCCCGGCGGGAAGGGCGAAGCCGACGAAGGCCATCACGACCATCGCCACCATCACCAGCAAGGCCGCGGCGCTGGCGACGCTGCAGATCGTCCGCGGCAGGTCGCCAAGCGAACGGACGAAATCCCCCCATGGGCTCAGCAGGAGCGCGATCAGGAGGCTGCCGGCCGCGATGGCTAGTTGTTTCCAAGGGAGCTGCTGCTTCTGGCTCCGCGGTTGGTAGTCTTCGTCAAGCGCCCAGGCGGGGGCGCCGTGGACATTTGCCGACACCTCCTCCGCCCCGGCCTTCGCCACGATCACCGTGACGTTGTCGGGGGCGCCGCGGACGAGCGTCAGGCCGACGAGCGCCGCACAGGCGTCGCGCGGCGGGAGTTCCTTGAGGAACAGCCCGATCTCCTCATCGGCCACCTGCCCCGATAGGCCGTCGCTGCAGAGGAGGTACACATCCCCCTGCTCGACCGGATGGGGCCCTTCGATGTCGACCTCGACGCGGGCATGCGGGCCCATCGAGCGGGTGATGACGTTCTTCCCCACCGTCCGTTCGGCCTGTTCGCGGGTCAGCCCCCCCTGGCTTTCGAGTTCCCACACGGCAGAGTGGTCGCGGGTGAGCTGATCGAGGGTCGTGCCGCGGAGGCGGTAGGCGCGGCTGTCGCCGACGTGGCCGACGAGCACGCCGCGCGGCACGAGGACGAGGGTCGTGCAGGTCGTCCCCATGCCGAGATACTCCGGCTGCCGGCGGCCGCGGAGATTGATCTCGGTGTTGGCCTGTTCGAGGCCGCGGAGGAGCGCCAGCGGAGGGGAACGCTGGGCATTCTTCTCGTAGATCAGCGGCACCTGTTCGGCGGCGATTTTGCTTGCCCGTTCCCCGGCGACATGGGCTCCCATCCCGTCGGCGACCAGGAGCAGCCAGCCGCGCGACTGATACTGCTGCGGGCTCACCGGGGGCACCACCGCCAGGGAATCCTGGTTGTTGGCGCGGCGGCGACCGATGTCGGTCTGGTCGCAGTACACGAGGGTGGTGCCGGATCCCACGCGTGAACAGCCTGACAAAAAAGGGGAAGGATGGCAGCGGCCGCTCAGCCGCAAACCGCCCGATTCTAGCGGCCTCAATCGCTGCCTGCGACCGCAAACCGGCCCGGGAAAAGGGGTTGTGGGTCGAGGCGGGCCCTGGCCTGTCGGTCTGGCGGCGGCCGCGGGGGCTCTCTATTCTCCCCGCCATGCATTCCGCCCGCCCCCATCGCCGTGCCCGCGCCCAGTGGCCTGTTTTCCCGCTGGGAATCGCGATTTTGACGCTTGTCATGGTCGCCGGGAGCGGCTGCGTGCAGCGGCGGATGACGATCCGCTCCAATCCTCCCGGGGCCCTCGTCTACGTCGACGACTATCAGATTGGGACGACGCCGGTCTCGACCGATTTCGTCTACTACGGCACGCGGAAGATCCGCCTGGTCAAGGACGGCTTCGAGACCCTGACGGTGCGGCAGCCGATTCCCGTCCCCTGGTACGAGGTGTTTCCGCTCGACTTCGTGAGCGAAAACCTCTGGCCGTGGGAGATCCGCGATGAGCGTGTCGTCGATCTGGCGATGGCTCCGGCTGAATCGCAGCCGGCGGAGCTGGTCGTCGCCCGTGCCCAGACCGCCCGCCTCGCCGCCGGCAGCCTGCCGCCGGTGCCCGCCACACCGCTCCCGGCCGTCGTGGCCCCCCTCCCGCTCCCGCCGCAACAGCCCGCCTTCCCCCCGCCCCCACCTTCCTTTCCCCCGCCCCCACCTTCCTTCCCGCCGGCGCCCGCTGGCCAGCTCCCGCCCCCGGCGGCTGGCCCGCTCCAGTTCCCCGGCTCGTCGCTCGAGCCGCCGCGCTTCAACGCGCCCACGCAGGGGATTCCGAGCCTCGGGGCTCCGCCCTCCGGGTTGTGAGCCGGCGACGCCTGTCCGTGCCATAATTCCCCCCATGGCACCGATCCCCGGCGAGCTTCCCTCCGTGACGCCCGACCCTCCCGACTCGCCAGACTCTCATGGAGCGTCGCGCTCCGATCTCGACCGGTTCAAGCTTGCCAAGCTCCGCGCCTGTCTTGCCGAGGTGCTCCCTGCCAACGCCTTCTATGCCGCGAAGCTCGGGGCTACCCGGGCGCTGCCAGGTTCGCTTGAGGAGTTTTCCACCTGGCCTGTGACGACGAAAGAAGAACTCGTCGCCGGCGCCGCCGCCACCGGCCTGCCTGCGAATCTCACCTATCCGCTGGAGTCGTATGTCCGCTGTCATCGCACGAGCGGCACGCATGGCCGGCCGATGCCGGTCTTTGACACGGCCAGTGACTGGACCTGGTGGATGGAATGTTGGCGGGCGATCCTCGCGCGGGGCGCTGTCGGCCCTGGCGACCGCGTCCTCGTCGCCTCGTCGTTTGGCCCGTTCCTCGGATTCTGGAGTGGCTTCGACGGCGTGCTTGCCTGTGGCGCGATGGCGATCCCGACCGGCGGGATGTCGAGCGTCGCGCGCCTGGAGATGGCCCGCAGTCTTTCCGCCACGGTGCTGATGGTGACGCCGAGCTATGCGCTCCATCTGGCCGAAGTGGCGGCGGAGTCGAAGCTCAATCTGGCGTCGCTTCCGATCCGGTTGGTGATCGTGGCCGGCGAGCCGGGGGGATCGGTGGCTTCCGTCCGCGACCGGATCGGGCAGGCCTTTGATGCCAACGTCCTCGACCACGCTGGCGCGAGCGAAGTCGGGCCGTGGGGGGTGGGGGATCGTCATGGCCGGCATCTCGATCTCCTCGAGCCCTGGTTTCACCCCGAGTTTCTCTCCGTCGAGACGGGTCGGCCGGCCGCTCCGGGGGAGCTTGCCGAGCTTGTCCTCACGACGCTCGGCCGCGTCGGCGCTCCGGTGCTCCGCTACCGCACCGGCGACCTCGTCCGGCCGCGCTGGCCCGACGACGCCGAGATCGCGGCGGGTGAGAGCCCGTGGGTGAAGCTCGAGGGGGGTGTGCTCGGCCGGGCCGACGACATGCTCGTCGTTCGCGGCGTGAATGTCTTTCCTGGGGCGATCGACGGGATCGTGCGAAGCTTTCCTGAGGTGATGGAATACCGGCTCACGGTCTTCTCGCGCGAGAGCCTCGACGAGCTCGCCCTCGAGATCGAGGATCGGCTCGACGAGCCGCGCCGCGTCGCCCGGGAGCTTCATCTCCGCCTCGGGCTCCGCGTCGGCGTCACGGCGGTGCCGGCCGGGAGCCTGCCGCGATTCGAAGGAAAGGGGAGGCGGATTTTCGACCACCGTCACGACACAAGACAGCCACCAAGGAGCGATTCATGAGTGATCCATCGACAGGCCGGCCATCGGCCGCTGCCGTTCCCGCTTCGATCCGCCGCTTGCCCGACGGCAGCGTGGAGATCGGCTGGAGCGATGGCGTGCGCAGCCCCTATTCGCCGCGGCTCCTCCGCGATGCGTGTCCGTGTGCCACCTGCCGCGAGGAGCGGGCGGCGCCGAAGCCGAAGGGGCTGTTGACCGTGCTCTCGCCGCAGGAGCTTGCGCCACTTTCCATCGCCGGCATGACGCCGGTGGGGCAGTACGCGTACAGCATCGAGTTTTCCGACGGCCATTCGAGCGGCATCTACACGCTCGAGTATCTCCGCGAGCTGGGGTGAGGCCGCTGCCCGGGTCATTCGGCGGGGGGCGGCTTCTCGAGATGGCACGCTTATGGATCGGACTCTCCAGCGCCGCTGTCACTGCGTATCCCTGCTTGATTAGAGATACTTCCGCCGGTTGACGGTGGCCCGCCACCGGCCGGAGAGGGCGATGTCGGTGAGCTGGCCTTGAGTGAACGAGCTGCCGTGCTCGAGGATCGCCCGACGCACCACCTCGCGGACGTCGGCGCCGGTCGCCCCCTCGAGATGCTCGGCCATCGCGTGGAGATCGATCTCGAGCCCGAGCGGCTCGAGATGCCGGCCAAGGATCCGGGCCCGCGACTGGGCATCGGGCATCGGCAGCGTGATGATCATGTCGAAGCGGCTCGAGCGCTGCGCTGCCGGGTCGAGCGATTTGGGGTCGTTTGTCGTGGCGATCGTGAGCACGTCCTCGCGCTGCCGGACACCGTCGAGCGTGGCGAGGAAGTCGGCAAGCGCGGTGTTGTCGCCGCCGGAGTCACGGTGGCCGAGGACGAGATCGATGTCGTCGAGGACGATAAGCGTCGGCCCGAAGGTGTCGCTCTCGGCGTAGAGATCGGCCAGGGCATGCCGCATCGAGGTCGCGTCGGCAAGAATCGTCGTGTACTGCCCGACGAGGCTCGAGGCGATGACGCGCACGAGGTGCGTCTTACCGACGCCCGGCGGGCCGGCGATGAGGAGGCCGCGGCTCGTTCCCAGGCCGAGCGACCGGAGGAGCTCGCGGCGCGTCGTCGCCGCGGCGAGGAAGACGTCGATCTCCCGCCACAGCGCGTCGGGGAGGATCAGCCCCTCGCGCCGGCTATCGATCGCCGGGCTGACGCCGACCCGGATGCAGCCGTCGTTGACGCTCGCCTGGAGGACGCGGCCGCGGAGAGGATTGTCGCCCGACTTGAGCCGCTCCCGGAACGAGGCCAGGAGCCCCTCGGCGACCCCCTTGTCGGCATTTGCCGATAGGATGGCAAACTCGCGCGACCAGTGGCGATCGTCGACGAGGACGCAGAGCCCCTTCGCGGCGAGCGTGCCTGCGGGGAAGAAGGCGACAAGCCGGCCAGGCACCGTGACCTGGGTGTTGGCGCCGTGCTCGTCGAGGCCGAGGTCGAGCTGCGACCAGGTGGGGGGAAGGCCGTCGCCGGGGGAGCCAATGATCACGGCATCGCCATGCTTGGCGATCTCGAGGCGGAGCATGTTGCCGAGGATCGACAGCGACGTCGAAGGACCGGTGAACCGGGTGCTCGCCAGCGCCAGCGGATCGATTCCGAGGTGACGCGTGGCAAACTGCGCCGGCGTGGCCACCGAGGCGGGCTCGTTGCCGACAAGCTCACCGAGCACCTTGAGGGCGGCTCGGCTCTCGTCGCTGGCCGCAGTGAGGATCTCGTCGACAGAACGACTCGATTTCGGATCGGCGGTCATCGTTGGTCCTCGGGAGCAGGGGCAGGCGGGTCGGTGGATGGCTCGGCGGTGGCCGAACGGGCCTCGGCCTGGCGGCGGATCTCTTGTTTTGCCCCCTCGAGCCGCTCGGGCCAGCGGAAGCGGGGGGCCGTGGCAGGATCGTAGCCGGCGAGATGGCCGGTGAGACGGGTGGCGGGCTTCGTGTAGCGCAGTTCGGTGTCGCCAAACACTTCTTTGCAGAGGGCGGCGAGGCGCGGATCGTAGTCGAGAAGCTCGCTCCGCAGATGGACGTGGTTGTGATCGTGGTCGTTGACGCGGTTGTTGTCGAACCAGCACTGCACCCCTTCGGCGAAATACTCGTGGTGGTTCACCGAGGCGTATTTTCCCTTCCACAAGCCATCGCGCATCGCGGCATCGTAGGCGGCGAGGAGCCGGGCATCGAAGGAGGGATCGACGTTCGACATCCCGCGGAGATGGATGACGTGGGCAAACTCGTGGATGAGGATGCACTCGGCCGCGTAGGGATCGCCGTCGTAGGCGAGGAGATTCTCCTCCCCACAGGAGCAGTAAGGATCGGTCTCGCTGCCGCCGGTGCCGCGGGCTCGGGCGTCCCAGAAGTCACGGCCAGAGATGCCGGGAAAGCCCTCCATGGGAGTGGCGGCGAGAAAGGCAAACTCGGGGAGATCGGTGGTGTATTCGTCGTGGCCGAGGATGCACAGCCGCGCGCCCGATTCGATGAGCGCCTGGCGGACATCGGGGCGGGCCGCGAGCAACGCATCGATGAGATACGCCGCCTCGAGGAGGGCAAAGTCGCTCACGGCCGCCGAGGCGACGATCGGAAAGCCATGGGCGCTTGTGGACTTGGCATGGAAGGGATCGACCTTGAGCGCCGCCGGTGGGGCGATGACGCGCCCCACGCCTGCTGCCTCGTCGACAACAGCGACGTCGCCTGGGTCAGCCGGCCGAAACACAAAGGCCTTCACCGGCTGGCTGGCGACAGCGAGTTCCTCGGCGCCAGAGTCGCGGCCGACAATTGCAAAGGCCTGACCGGGGGATGCGGCAAGGATCGTGTTGCCGCCGGGAGCGACCTTGCCGGCCGCGGTCCGGCCGCGTTGGTCATCGAGGGCGATGATCTCGGCCGGCTCGGTCGAACGATTGAACACCTGGAGCCGGACGACGGCCGGGGGAGGCTCGGCGCCGATCGCCACCGGGGCAAGGAGCGCAAGCCACAGTCCGAGCGCCGCCAGGCCCCTGACGTGCCGCGGCAGCTTTCGCAGCGCCCTCATGCCGGGAGCCCGCAGACAACGGCCGAGACGACGGCGGCGATCCGCACCGCGTCGTGGCAGGCTTCTTCGCTGGCGCCGACATGGAGGAGGCTCTTCTCGTGGTTCTGGAGACAGAGCTCGCAGCCGGCCAGCGCCGCGCAGGCGAGGCTCATGAGCTCGAAGTCGAGCTTCGTCGTCGCCGGCTGGATCATCCGGCTCATCCGCAGCCGCGGTGGGCGGGCGTCGTAGCTCTCCTTGTGGATCATGTGGCGGAAGCGGTAGTAGACGGTGTTCATCGCCATCAGCCCCGCGGAGGCGAGGGCATCGGACAAGACCGGCGCCGCCGCATCGCCGAGCCCTGCGCGGAGATCGCTCTCGAAAGCTTCGACGAGCGGGCGGCAGCGGAGGAACCGCGCGGAGGCGAGCGCCGTGCCGAGCGCCTGGGCGGGGGTGAGGTTTTCGCCGGCGAGAACACTCGCGACATTGAGGCGGATGTCCTTCAGATCGTCGGGGAGCGTGTCGCGGAGGGCGTCGAGGGCAGGGGTGGCGATCGACATGAGGGCTTCCGGAGGAGGAGCGGGTAGGGAGGGGGCAGGCGCATTAGCCGCGGGAATTGTAGCCGTTCGTTGATGAACCGACGGGCTGGATGGTAGGGTTTGCGCGTTTGCCCGCAACCTGCCCCAGCCCTACCCGTCCCCCTCCAGCCCCCTTTGCTCCGGCGACGAGCCCGGATCCCTCCATGCCCCGTCGCGACGACCTCCACACGATCCTCCTCATCGGCTCCGGGCCGATCGTCATCGGCCAGGCCTGTGAGTTCGACTACTCCGGCACCCAGGCCTGCAAGGCGCTGCGCGAGGACGGCTACCGGGTCGT
>Ga0164294_10000262_pt1 | contig 49467 bp, 44 predicted proteins | sample GEODES005metaG_FD_111479 | JGI IMG/M metagenome (GOLD analysis project Ga0164294, IMG submission 111479) | Oligotrophic lake water microbial communities from Sparkling Lake, Wisconsin, USA - GEODES005 metaG | ecosystem: Environmental > Aquatic > Freshwater > Lake | place: USA: Sparkling Lake... | reverse complement strand
TTACATCAAAATTAGAGCATCCTAAAATGATATTAACCGAATATGATAAAAATTTTTATAAATTTGATAAAAAATTAGATGAATATTATTTAATGTTTAATTCAGATAATGATCTAAATCTTGGATATATTGATGTTTATAGTAAGAATAATTTTTATAAATTGTCTATAAATAATAATTTAGATGAACAAAAAAAAACATATTACTTAGAAAAAGTAAAGAATAATAATGAATCTAAAATTAAATCTATTTGTAATTCATATTTATTAGGATTATTTTGGAATTTTGATTTTTATTTTAATAAAAATAATCATGACATGAATAGTAAATATATTTCAACTTGGTTCTATGATCAAGATATAACACCATTTATTTCAGATTTATATGAGTTTTTTAAAAATATTAATTATAAAAATAGTATGGGAAATCAAATGTTCTATATTATTTCAAATACATCGTCACCATATTTTATTATGAAAGATAAATTTATAAATGATTATGAACATTATCTTTATATTACACCTAATGAAAGAATAAATAAGAAAATAATAAATAAATATGAAACAATTCTTGAAAATAAAAAAATATTTCCTGAAATAAGAAAAATAACTGAGGATATATTAGATGGCAACATATTGTCACATATTGATTCATATAATTCATTATATATAAATAAGTCTAGGATTCTCGGATTAAATAATTTTTCATATAAAGATATTGAAAAATTATTCTTAGAAGTAAGAATTAAAGAATAATTCTTAAAGTAAGAATTAAAGAATAATTCTTAAAGTGTAAATTAAAGAACAATTGATGTTAAAGCAAGTGTACTTAATTCAGGTGTTAATAATGCTGCACAGTCATGATAATTACGTTTACTACATTCTGTAATACCCCAACCAATACGATATAGTGTAAAGTAAATGATAAGAGCTATTAATATTACAATTAATGAGAATTTAATAAAACCCCATACACTGCGTTTAGGTTTATATTTTTGTGTAACTTGAGTTGGTTGTGCGACTTGAGTTGGTTGTGCGACTTGAGGTTGTAAAACTTGTGGTTGTGTGATTTGTGATTGTTCTTTTACTATTTTAGCATCGTTACCTGTAACAACTGGACGTGCAACTTCTGATTTAGGACGTTCAACACCATTATCATAAGCAACAAATGGAGCAAGATTAGTTTCACCCCAATGTGTTTGATCCCATTGTGGTGTGCTATTTTCAACATCTGTAATTAATGAATCATTTTCTAACGATGCGTATAAATTTTTATTTGATAAATCAATTCCGTTCATTATTAATAATATTAGTTTATATAATTTATATTATTATTATATAAAATGTCTAAAATATATTGCGGAAGCGGTAAATTACCAAAAGGTCATAGGTTAGGAAGCATGATTGAATGTTTAGAAAAAGGAAAAGTAAATTTATATGGATTATATAAGATTGATTCAAAATTAATTAAACAAAAAGTAATGTCTAAAAAAAAAGCATCAAAAAAAGAAAAACCATTAAAAGAAATGGAAGTTAGAATAAAACAAGCTGGTTTGATGGGTAAATTAACTACATTAAATAACGATTTAAAAAAATTAGAATCCAGTGGTAAAGATGATAATGAAACAAACAATTTAATAAAAAATATAAAAAAACATATTACATTCATTCAAAATGAGAGTAAAAAATTAAGTGAAATGATTAAAAAAATTAAAGATGGAAAAGAAATAATAATGGATCTATTAACTGTAGATAAATCTATATTAGAATTTGAAAAAGAAAATAAATTAAATAAAATTACACCTAAAAAACCAACTAAAAAAACATCTAAAAAGCCAACTAAAAAGAGAGCAACTCGTAAATAATTAACCTTCATTACTTAAATAAATTAATTTTCTAAATTCTTCGTCATGTATTTTGAGTAATTTATTAATAGCAGCCATATATCCATCAACTTGTTCATCTTTAGTTGCATCATCTGTTGACATAATCTGAAAACATTTCTCATATAAATCAGTAATTTTTTGTAATTTTTTACCATACCATAATTGTTTGATCTTATCATAATCTAAAAATGTCTTTGATTCACCTTCTACCATACAACGTGGTAAAATCTCTTTTGAATATGTACCTTCTAAACTAGCTTTTAAAATTGTAATAAAATATTGTGTGGCCAAAATAACATTTGTTGGTACCGGGCCAGAATGATAAGTAAATTGTAACCGATCAAAAGCCATACATACAAATTTAATCATTTTCTCTAAACATATCCAAAATATTTTTAAATCTTCTGGTGTTAGATTATCAAAATAATCATCATTGCAAATTATATTACCCGAAACATCTTTATATTTTTCACTTAATGGGATAATATACCATTCAATTATTCGAATAACAATATTATAAAGTAAACTAATATTTTCTCGATTATCACCATACCAATAACGTTCAAACCATTGTAGACAAGTTGATTCTTGAATAACTACTGCATGATTTGAAATACCAATCTTTGTATTTAATGGTTTAAAAGTTAAAGAAATTATGTGACACATAGTACCAATAGGATCTAATAGTTGTCTTTTATTATGAGTACCATTCAACATTTATATTATATATGTATATATTAAATTTGTAAGGTTTTAAGTGTTTTTTTAATTGTATCAACATTTGAAATTAATTTATTTCTATTTTTATTATAATTATAAGATATATCAGCATCATAAATAACTATACTACAAAAATTATTTTGTTTATGAATGTAGAATTGCAGAACAAAATCACCACATATGTCAATGTTTGATTTAAAATTTGTAATGGGAGGATAATATTTAATTATATTTTTAATGAAATCATCATTTGTTTTGGTTGTTATTGTCTCATATGAAGAATTATATGCTGGTATTAATCTAGCTTGAGATTGATTGGATAAAAAGTTAATTTTTACATTTAGATTTGAAGTTGATATGGGTCTCAATCTTAATTTTTCTTTTCCATCTTCAATTAATTGCAATTTTAATTTATCTATGTGTGATCTTAATGCTAATAATTCTTGTGAATATATTCTTATTCCATCTTTATTAAATGTTAGATCAATTTTGACCGTTGATACTTTTACATAGAGTGTACTTACTCCAATATCTCCACCATAATTATATAATATTTTTCCATTTTTTAATGAAATTTTATTATGATCAATAGTTTCAATTTCAACAATTGGAATGTATGGATTCATTATGTACATTATAATAATAATATTAATGATTAATAAAAAAATAAATCAATTTTTACATAATTTTTATTTTTCAAATATATTTCCATATCTTTTTTATTTTTATTTTCAAATATATATGAAAAATTTATTTCAAATAAAAATCGATAATATATTTTCCATATCTTTTTTATTTTTATTTTCAAATAAATTTGAAAAATTTATTTCAAATAAAAATCGATAATATATTTTCCATATCTTTTTTATTTTTATTTTCAAATAAATTTGAAAAATTTATTTCAAATAAAAATCGAAAATATTCCTTAATTTTCCAGTTCTATAATTATTAACTAATTTATAAGTACTTATTGAAACAAAAAATATCATAAACCCATATATAAATATTCTTCTTGATTGATAATTTTTTTTAAAATCATATACTGGTTCAATTAATCTTGCCATAAAACAATTATTACGATCAACTGGTTTGCCAGTTATTCTTTCTCTTAATTCATGTTCTATTAAAGTTAATACACAAATATTATTATTAGTTAACCAGTGAACCATTATAAATATACCACTAAGTGCATGAAGGAATAATAAATAATTTTTGCCTACAAATGGTATTATAATTATTAATAGAACCATTATTGTATGTAAGGCTACAATTAAATTTAATAAAATTTTATCCATAATAATAAAATATAATATAGATTAAGAATATAATTATGAATATAATAGAAAAATATCTTGAACAGAAAAAACAATTGATTATATTAATTTCTGGTTTTAGTGGATCTGGAAAAACAGTATTTGCTAAATCTTTAGCAAAAGATTTAAAAATTAATTTTGAAAATTTAAATAACTATTATCTTGAAAATTATTCTGCCTATAAATTTATTGATGGACAAAAAATAATTGACTGGGATTCTCCAAATGCAATTGATTGGGATAAATTTAATACCAAAGTTAATGAAATTAAAAATACAGGTGTAGTTATATCCGGATTTGCATTTCCACAAAAATTTCTAAAATTTGATGTAGATTTTCATATTCATTTAAAAATAACAAAGGATGATCTAATAAAAAATCGTGCTGATTTTCTCGCGGAACGTGAAGATTCAAAATTAAAAGATCTAGATCCTGGTTTAGAAAAAAAAATATTAAACATAATGTCATTTCAACATAGTATGGATTCATTGAAGGAATCTAAATTTGATAAATTTGTAAATGTTGAATATGGTCAGTTAAAAAAATCATATGATGAAATATTTGATTATATTGTTGGCGTTGTTACTAAAAAAATAAATTAATTTTTATCTTATTTCTCTTAAAACTGTATTCAAATTATCCAAAGCTTCTTTTAATTTTACAACTGAATCTAATGGTAATCCTTTCATTAATTCTCCAAATTTTTCTGAATTTGCAACATAACGATCTAAATATTTTCTTAATTTATTCATTGTTGTAAAAAAATCATCTACGGTACCATCAATTGCATTAATATTATCATCTATTTCTTTAATTGAAGAATGAATTTGTGCAATATCTTCATCATGAGCGCCGCCCGACATTATTTTTGTATTCATTTTATTTAATAATTTAGTATATTTTCCCATTTTTTCTTTGTTTAATGTTTTTACACTAGCATAAATTCTGTATAATAATTTATTATCTCTCATATCAATATATATAATGGATCATAATAAATTTATATATAAAATAAATAAATATAAATATAAATTAAGAAATAAGGATTCAAAAAATCTAGAAATTTATAAACAAAAAATAGACGCGTATTATGAAAAACTTAATGAAATGTTAAATACAATAAAAAATAATCAAAAAGGAGGTGATTGTACTGATGCAGATTTACCAAATTTCTTACAATCAACTATAGATCAAATAGAAGGTGTGTTAAATCAAACTGTTAAATTAACAGATTATGAAGCTCATAATGAAGAAACTAAAAAAAATCATAATGAAATACTTAATTATGTTAAACAATTAGATTTAGGTGTTGATGCATTAACAGAAGAAAATACAGAATTTGAGAAAAATATTAAAGAATTAAGTGAAAAAATTAAAGCTCTTAGAACTACAACTGAAACGAAAATTCGCGCGAAATTACCATCGGAATATTCACCTTAAAATTATTTAATGTCAAAAAATTTTTAATATAAATATATAATATTATAAAATGTCATATTCACAAGTAGTTTCAGATCTTATGCATAAACTAACTAAAAATGAAGTACAATATCAAGAAGGAGGTAAAAGAAAACATAAATCAAAATCAAAAAAATACTTTAATCAATTAAATTCCTTAAGAGGTGGTGTTGGTCCAGATGAAGATTTAGATGCTGTTTCAGATGCAATTGAACAATTGGTACCCAAATCATGGTTACGCGAATTATCTGACCAATTCAATAATAAAATTAAGGAAATTCAAAATGCTAAAGAATCTTCTGATACAAGAATTACTGCCTTAGAAGCACAATTAACAGAATTAACTAATGGGTCTACAGCTAGTACAGCAGAACTAGAACAATTAAGAGGAAAATTAGCAGCGGAACAAGCGAAGTTTGCAGCTGCCGATACAGAATTGAAAAAAGTTCAAGCTGAATTACAGACATTAACAGATAAAGTATCCGCATTAAGAGATAAAACCAGTAGCCGTCTAAGAGAACAACTTAATCTAGGAGAATTTATGCAATAAATTAAAATTATTTTTTTATTAATTGATTTTTATTTAGTGACAATTTGATCACAAATATTATTTTTATTTTTTTATATCTAAACTACAAAATATATATAATTCATGATATATCAAACAGAATATATAGATAGAGTAATTTTACCAGAAGATTTTTTTCCACAATTTAATTTTACTGAAAAAGATAATATTTATTATAAAAATTTAATTAGACAATATTTAAATATTATATATAAATTTAAACAAGAAAATGAAAAAATAGTGTCTAATTATTCAACATCTAATCTTATACAAAGTAATCCCATACAAAGTAATGATACACAAACAGGAAGTACGACAAAAATATCTAATATATCCACGAGTTTTATGAAATCCATATTTGATAAGTTTAAAGATTTTGGTGGAATTATTGGTTTAATTATGACAACTTTATATGCTATTTTATACAAAGCTATACAAATAGCATATCAAAATTTACCTGTTAATGCTCCACAATTTTTAATTAATCCGAATGCAGCAATTAATTATGCACTTCCACCATTAGGTATTATTGGTGGAGCAGCAACAGCAGCAACAGCAGCAACAGCAGCAACAGCAGCAACAGCTTTAGCAAAAATCAATACTTGTGCAGCACAAACAGCAGTATCAATTAAAACAGTAACTACAGTTTTAGAAACAATTGGTAAATGTATAGCAATAATAAAAGCAGAAGTTCCAAAAGCAAAAACAGCATTAACAGCAACAACAACTTTAAAAACATTAGGTATTTGTGCAGCAACAATAACAGCAGCTATTCCAATAGCAACGACAGCATTAGCAATAATTGGTACTTGTGCAGCAAACACAACATCATCAATTCAACCAGCAACAACAGCTTTAGCAACACTTGGTGTGAGTGCTGCAGAAATTCCCACAGCATTAGCAACTATAGGTACTTGTGCAAGTAAAATATCAACAACAAATCAATCAGCAACAACAGCTTTAGCAATAATAAGTTCTTGTGCTGGATCAATAACGGATGCACTTCAATCTGTAGCATCAATTGTTCCGGCATCAACTACGGCTTTAGCCATAACAAAAGCTGTAGGAACAATCGATACTTGTGTAGCAAATACAATAACAGCAATCCGAACAACAACAAAAGATTTAGCAACAATGGGTACTTGTGCAGCACAAACAACTACAGCAATTCAAACAGTAGCAACAGCTTTGACAACATTAGGTACTGGAACAGTAATAGCAATTCCAGCAGCAACGACAGCTTTGACAACACTTGGTACATGCGCAGCAAACACAACAGCAGCAATTCAAACAGTAAATACAGCTGTAGGAATGATCGGTACTTGTGTAGCAACAATAACAGCAATAGTTCCAACAGCAACAACAGCTTTGGCACCATTAGGTATTTGTGCAGCAACAATAACAGCAGCTATTCCAATAGCAACAATGGCATTAGCAATAATTGGTACTTGTGCAGCAAATACAACATCATCAATTCAACCAGCAACAACAGCTTTAGCAACACTTGGTGTGAGTGCTGCAGAAATTCCTACAGCATTAGCAACTATAGGTACTTATGCAAGTAAAATATCAACAACAAATCAATCATCAACAACAGCTTTAGCAATAATAAGTTCTTGTGCCAGATCAATAACAGATGCGTTTCAATCTGTAACATCAATAGTTCCAGCATCGACAACGGCTTTAGCTATAAGAGAAGCTGTAGAAAAAATTAACACTTGTGTAGCAAACACAAAAGTAGCAATTCAAACAATTACAACAGATTTAGCAATAATGGGTACTTGTGCAGCACAAACAACCACAGCAATTCAAACAGTGACAACAGCAGCAACAGCAGCAGCAACGACTGCAGGATTAGCAGGTACAGTAACAGCAGCAGGCACAGTATTGGCAGCGACTCCTGCAGCAACAGCTTTGGCAACGACTGCAGGATTAGCAGCAACAACAACAGGTACAGCATTGGCAGCGGCTCCAGCAACAACAGCTTTGGCAACGACTGCAGGATTAGCAGCAACAACAGCAAGTACAGCATTGGCAGCGGCTCCAGCAACAACAGCTTTGGCAACGACTGCAGGATTAGCAGCAACAGCAGCAACAGGTACAGCTTTATCAGTACTTCCATCAGCAGCAACAGCAGCAACAGCAGCAACAGCAGCAACAGCAGCAACAGCAGCAACAGCAGCAACAGCAGCAACAGGTACAGCTTTATCAGTACTTCCATCAGCAGCAAGTAGTATATTACAAAATATAACTGGTATAAATACTATTATCAATACATTACCGACTTTATCTTCATCTGTATTTACAACAATAGTTAATGCTGGAGTTCCAGCAGAAATTGCACCGGCGTTCACTGCTGCTGAAGCAGCGATTACACCGTTAATAAATGCAACAAATACAACTGTCATAAATAGTGTAATTGGTACATCTGGAATTTCTATTCCAATTTTAATAGCAATTATAGCTGGTTTAGCTGTTTCAATTGCACTGGGTATGAAACTGTATTCATATTATAAAGAACAACAACAACAACAACAACCTAAAATTAATTTAATTAATAAATTAAAAAATAAAACTGATGGATTATTAGATTATTATAATGCTCTAGTTAAAATTTACACTGAAATACACAATGAAAAAAAACAATTTAATGATCGATTTTTAAGAATAATTGGTCAATTTGATAATCCTGCAGATCAAAGAATTACATCAATTGAAGATGAAATAAAATATGAAGAAACTGATTTATTTTTTGATTTTGATATAGATGATCCCGAATATATTAAAAAATTAATTTCATATAATCAAGTATTGATTGAAAGAATTAAAAAATTAGAACTTTTAATTGAAGAGTTATTACGCTTAGATTTAGATTTTCAATCAATATTAAGTAAGATTGCTGTACAAGCAGGTGGTAATAGTTTAACTAATGTAGATAATAAAGTTAAAGAAATTAAAAGTTTAGTTGATGGATTAAATTATGATCTAAAAAATTTATTGAATTTTAGATCACAGATTAGAGTTCCAGAAAAAGAATATTTGAATATGATTAAATCATTAAAAGTTAAATTAGAAAAAGATGAACTAAATTCAAGAGAAAATAATCAAACTGGTACAGAATATTTAATTAAAATGGGAGATCGTGATTTAATTAATCTTGATGGAATATTATCATTGTTAAATGTAGAATCACATGATGCCATAATTAGAACTATTCATGATGAAATAAATCAATCCAATGATATTGGTAAATTTGAAAAACCTAAAATATTAGATTTTAAATTTGAAGAATTTAATAATTATAAAGATAAATTAGAAGTACAAAATAAAAAAGTTATTGAATTAAATAAAAAATTAATTGTAAAAATTAATGAATTAATTGATATTAAATCAAATAAGGATATTGAGATTAATTTTATAATGAAAGCAAATTATGATGAAAGTAGAAATAAATATATTGCATCATTAATTGAAAATAAAGATATACAAATATTAGGTGAAATAATATTTAATCCAACACCAAAGACACCAACTGCTAAAACAACACCAACTGCTAAAACAACACCAACTGCTAAAACAACACCAACTGCTAAAACAACAGTTACACCATCTGAAAGTAAAAGTAATACACTTGTAAATTTAAGTAATATTGATGAATTAGCTCGAAAATGTTCAAATGAAAATAATCCTAATTTATATAAAATTGGTGAGGGTAATATTATATATAAAACTACTCCATTAAAATCATCAAGCGAATATTCTATTTATAAATATCTATCCAGTATTATACCGTCAAAATCAAAACCAGATATACAAAATGAAGCATTAACTAGATTAAAAAATGCATACCAATTATTAATTGAAGATTTTGATAAAAATATAGATAGAATTAGAAGAGAAAATATTGATCCACAACTTGTACCATTTACAGAAATGTCAAAAATAAAAGATATTACGGTGAAGGAAGAAGAAATTTTTGAAAAACAAAAACAATTTTTTGAAAATATTAAAGAATATATTGATGAATTAAATTTTAATGAAATACAACAATTTAGAATACAAAGTGGTGGGATTAATTATGATGAAATAACTGAATCATTAGCAAATATCACAGAGCTAATTGAATTTACAAATAAATTAAAATTAGTCACAAATATATTAGAATATATTAAAGGTTTTGCAACAAATATTGAGATGTATATTGAAGAAATAAAAACAACATTAAGTGAAATATTATATTTTTCTATACACTATTTGTATACATTTAAAAAAATTTTAACAAAACAAATAACGATAAATGATTTCTATTCATTATCAGAAATAGAAACAATTCTTGAAAAAATAAAAAAACAACCTGACACAGAAAATAATAAATTTTATAAAAAATTTACTATAAATATATGTAATTTTTTAATATCAAGCTTTAAACAAAATGTTGATAATAATTTATTAATAGTAGATCAATCAAATTATATTTATATATATATAATTACTTCTAATATTTAATTTTATTTATTTTATTTTTAAATTTTTAATTTATAATAATATTATTATTGATGCAAGCATATTATCACAATTTAAATAAAATTTTTAATATCTTTTTAAATGAAAAAATTAATAAAGAATTGAATCATACTTCAAATGATCAAAATAAAAATCAAACAATTGAAAAAATAAATAATTTAATTAAATCAGATTCAAACATAATATCAAAATATTTATTAAATTCATTCTATGGAGGAAGTTTAGAGCAAACTGAAAAAAATGTTGATCAACTTCAAAAACTTTTTGACGAATATAATTCATTAAAAGATACAGAAAATATAGAAGAAAATACTAAAATAATTAAAGATAAATCGCAAGAAATTTTAAAATATTTGGAAGAGACAAATAAAAATTTACAGCAGAAAATTGATGATAAAAAAATAGAAATTGAAAGAGTAATTGGTCCACAAACATTATTACAAGATTTAAATTATTTACTTGTAGATTTACAAAAACAGGAGACAACTGAAGGTATCTACAAGAGAATGATAGATTTAAGAAAACAACGTTTACCTTTAGAAAATAAATCACAATTTATTGAATTTAAACAATATTATGAAAATCTAAAGACAATAAAAGATCAACTCAAAGCAGATATTGAAACGATGGATAAAGAAAATGAAACAGAGATTAATGCAATTAAAGCAAAATATAATGGGATTTCGCAAGAAATAAAACAAAAAATTGTTGAGTTAAATAAATTAATTGTTATTTATACTGAACAAAATAAATTATATACAGATAAAATGAAAACTAGTCAAGATGAAATTGATAGAATAGAAACATTTAATCCAAATAGTATTGAAGATATTAAAGCAAATGGATTTAATGGAAATGATTTGAATAATGTAGAAAATACATTATTCGGATCTGATTTAAATGTTATTATAATTGCAGGTATAAATGAATTTTATGATCCAAAAGTTACAATACATAGATCAGCATTAAATCAAACTATGGTATTAACTAATCCAATTAGACCCAAATTAACAACTGTTCCAGGAGGGATTCCAGAAAGAGAGGTTCCAGAAAGAGGGATTCCAGAAAGAGGGGTTCAAGAAAGAAGGGTTCAAGAAGGAGGGGTTCAACAATTAGAAAAATTAAGTTTAGAGTTTATATCATTAGTAAATGAATATAAAAAAAAATTAAATGAATATAAGAAACATTTTGATATATATAATTTTTTAACTGTAAGTTTAGTACAACATTTGATATACACATTAAATGTTTTATCTACTTCAATATTTGAAACATCGAATTTTACCATATTTAATTTTATCGGTAAAGGTACTATTAATTATTATCTTAGAATCTTAACAAAAATTATAAGTGATTTTAATAATCCTTCAGTAAATAATCAACCACATATTGTTGAATTAAGAAGAGATCATTATATGACTATTAACATATTATATGATTTTTTAGTAAAATTAATTAAAAAATTAGATGCTAAAACAAAAATCAATCTAAAATCAGTTGAAGATGACATAAAAAGAAATATAACATTATTAAATCATTTTAGATTAATTCTAGATGATTATAATGCAAGAAATTTAGGTAAAGTGTCAATTTTTAGCAGAATAAATAATATTGGTTTTAGTAATGAGACTCCAGAGGGCGCTGCTGCTGCTGCTGAAAGAGATATAGATTTACCAAGAATGTATATGTCTGATTATGAAATAAAAGAAAAAAAATTTAATGTTAAAAAAACAGAAGGTAAAGCAAGCTTAGATATGTATAATCAATATTTATCAGATTTAAAATTAAACGAACAACCAGTAAATATACAAAAAATTATAGGTAAAAAATCTGATGCAATAAATAAAGTATTGATTGACAAAGATTATCTATCTAAAGAAGATGTAAATGATAATTTAATGTGGACATTAAAAGATCCATGTAAAACATATGATAATGGATATGATTATATACCAACTATATCATCAATTAAATTTACAGAAGTATTTGATTCAACACAATTTCCAGGAAATGACGATATATCAAAATATATGCAAATTGCAACAAGATTAAAAGATGGTTATGGTGTATGTTTAATTACATATGGTTATTCTGGTACTGGTAAAACATTTACATTATTTGGTGATAAAGGCTCAACAACTAAACCACCAGTAAATGGTTTATTACAAGCTACACTTGGTGAATTAAATGGTTTAGATAAAGTTGATTTCAGAGTTTATGAATTATATGGATATGGTGTACCATATACACAATATTGGATAGATAAACAAAATAACAATACAACTAGAGTTAAGAATATTGATACTGTATTATTTAAATACAAATTAAATCTTGGTACAGGTAATATAATTAATGCTCAACCTGATAGCTATATAAATAATTATGATAGTATAACGGAATATGTTAAAAAAACATCAGCTCAATATAATTCGGAAGATGGATATTTAACAATTAATACCAAATCAAAAATTAAAGATGCGTTTGCAAATTTTAAATTATTAACAGATTCAATTGATGATATACGAAAAAATGAATATAAGGATGATGCAACTAACTTAAAATTTCCTCCCAGAATTCGTGATACACCAAATAATAAAGAATCATCTCGTTCAATAATTATCTATGAATTTAAATTAACAATTAAAAATAGCAAAGGTAATAAAACAGCAACATTTTTAATTGTTGATCTACCAGGTAGAGAGGATATTGCCAAAACATTTGTCGATCCTTATCAAAAGCCAACTATTAAAAAAATAATGAGTGAAGGATTTAATACTGCAAAATCTAAATTAAATGAAATAGGTGTAACTATGGACGCAATAAATAGTGATATGATAAACAATTTTCAAAATACGAAACGTAGTATACAAAATAATTCACAAATACCAAAATATTCATATTTTGATCGATATCAAACAGAAGATAATAATGAAACATATTTATCAAGTTTAAAATTATTGTTATTAACAATGACATTAAATCCTATGATAGTTCCAATATTAGCTCCAAATGAATTTATTGATTATATCCAAAAACCAAAAAATAAAACTATTATAAATGATATTATCAATACACTAATATCTACAGAAAAATATGGTAAATTTAGATATGAAAAAAAAGAAGGGAAAAAAGATAAAGAACTAATTCCAGTAGAAGAATACAGTCTAAAAACAATGTTAGAAGAATATGTAAATAGTTCAAATGAACCCTTAAGTAAGTATATTAATATTGATGACAAAATGAATATTACAAAAACAGATAATAGTGCTTTAGGTTATGAAGATATACTAGATAATATACAATATAAAATAATTTTTTCCATTCATTTAATGAATAGATTATTAGGACAAAAGAAATTTGATATAATAGAAGAAATATATAACAACATAATTAATAATAAAATTAATGAATATATTAAATTATATGTATTAAATTCTGACTTAAAAACATTAAGTTCTGATATTGAAAATTTAATTAAAGAAAATTTTAAAGGAGAATTTTTAAAAGAAAAATTACAAACTGAACAAGGATTGGAAAAAATTTTATTACACGTCCAAGATAAAAAAACTAGAGATGAAATAATTAAATTCTTATTAAATCGTGCTCAAAAATTACCAGATAGTATAGAACAACATTTACCTAAAATCAAAGAAAATATTTTTGAAATAATTAAATTTAATTATACAATGAATGGTTTTGAAGGTGTATATATTAATGAGAATATAATGGGTATAGTAAAATATCTTAAAACTTTATCATTGGATAAAGGTGAAGTTGAAAATGATCAAAAATTACGTTTAGAAATGGCACAAGATGTTAATTTAGGTTTTGCATATCAACAAAAGATTGCACGTATGTTACTAGGTTCTCATTATATAGATAAAGCAAACGAAAAAGATAGTGCGACAACTTATGAACTAATTAATAAAGATAAAACAAAAATAAAACAAATATTAGATTATGAGTCTTTTAATTCAGAAAAAAAAAAATATGAAGATGAATTAAAAAATATAAAATCAACATCTGATAAAAATAAAAATTTAGTTGAATTATATGAAATTTCATTTAGATATAATTTAAATAAAGAGGAATTAAAGAAAGAAGATTTAACGAAAGAAGATTTAACGAAGATAAATTTAATTTTAAAAAATAATGGAATCCAATTAATATTGAATGACACAAATTTTGCACAACTATATCAACAGATGATGGACAAAATTAATGCTATTTTGGATAAAGAGGAAAATAAAGATACAATAAAAAAAATATCAGAATTAATTGATAAAATATCAGAATATAATCAAAAAATTGAGCGAATAAAAGCTTCACTTCAAATTAATGAGGCTGTATATGCGGCTATAGATAAATATCCCAGCAAAATTTTGAGTGTATTTTTTGATAAAGATTATAGGAAAACAGAAAATCTATTTGATAGATTATTTAATCCTGGATTTATATTTAGAAAAAAATCAGATAGAGAAAATTATTTAGATATTAATTTTGATAGAATTAATTCAGGTTATCAGGCTGATAGATTATTTGCGTATGATAATCCTATTATCAAAGACATTCTAAGTCCATATGTTGATGAGGTTAATGGAAATATTTTAGTAAGTGATTATAAAGTATTCTATTTATTTGCAAATTATGGTTCAAATAAAAAAGAAATTGGACAACTTAAATGTGCAAATCAAAATGAATTATTATTAACAACTAAAAACTTTATTCAGTCAATAACTAAATAAATTATTTAATTATTATATAATATAATTAAATAATGGCTGAACAATATCAAACAAATATACAAACTCAAAATACAATTGATTCACAAATTCATGATAATATAATAGAATCAATAAAAAAATCGTCTGAATTAAAAGATAAACTTAGTTCAATATATGATAAACTTTCTACATTAAAAATTAATGAAAATACAGATATTGATATATTAAAATCAAAATTTGATGAATATAAAAAATTATATCAACAATTTATAGAATCAAAAAATGGTATACAGCTTGAGGATCTACCATTTGTATATTCTAATGAACCAGATACTTTTAATGAAGATGAATTTAAAAAAAATTTACTATCAGGTATAATTGAAATAGAAACCATTGATGATTATGAAATAAAATTAGTTACATTACAAAATAACATTGATTTATATATTGAACAAATATCTCAATATAAAACAATTGCATCTGCATATAATACAAAATTAGATGAAGAAATTAATTTCATATATAATGGTGGAAATATTGCATATGTAAATTCAGAACAAATATCAGAATATGATTATGTTGAAACAATAACTAAAAATAAATTAAATACAATTGTATTTCCTAATACAAAGATAAATGAATTAGTTTCATTTCTTAATTCATTTGGTGAAAAATTAAAAAATTTAAAAAATGACGATCAACTTGCAAATAATGAAAGTAGAATTTCCGATTTAGATTTAATATTTAATTCAATAACAATTCCAAAACTTGAATTGGAATTAAATGATATGGTTATTGAGTCATATAAAAAACAATTAACAGAATTAAATCAATTATTACTTAGTGATAGTAATATTAATCCAGAATTAAAATATGATTTGGAAATGAAAAAAAAATATATTCAATCAAAATTACAAAAATTAGAAACACAAGAAGGTGGGGATATAAAAGAATTTACTAAAATTACACCATTAATAATTGATATTATAGGTAAAATTGATGAAGTCAATGTTAAAGTAAAAGAAATTAAAAATCTCAATCAATTAAGTTTAAATATTAAATATCGTATTGTCATGTATCGTTTATATTTACTTATAATATTACAAGATGAATTTGATAAAAAACAGACAATTAATTTTTGTTATTTAAATCGTGGTTTAGTTCAATATTATTTATCTATCATATTACAAATATATGAAAAATTTGACTCTACTCTTACCGATGTAAATGCTGGTATAAAATATTTTAATGAATATCATTATATATTAATTTTAAAATTTAAAAATTTCTTAAGTTCATTATTAAATGATCCTAATTTTTTAAATGAAAAATTAATTGATATTAATAATTGTAAGGGTGAATCACAATTACTATTTATATTATTTAATAAGTTTAAAGATTTACTTGATTCATATAATGAATTATATCAGAAAAAAATTACAATTTATGCAAGAATTAATGATAAAGCAATTCATGATACACCATTATTTACAGTTAATGAAGAAGATTCGAGAATATTATTAGTTAATAAAAGAAATTGTCCATCTTTAAATCAATATAATATAGAGCGACATAGATTTACCGAAGTATTTGATTCAAAAAGATTCAAAGATGCATTAACTATTTCAAAATATATGATATTAGCATCACAAATTTCAAAAGGTAAAGGTATTGTATTTTTAACATATGGATATTCAGGTACAGGAAAGACTTATACATTATTTGGAAACAGTAAAAAAGCTGGGCTACTCCAATCAACTTTGTTAAATATAAACAATATTGATCGAGTATTGTTTAGAGCATATGAAATTTATGGTGAAGGTTTATCTATTTCTGATTATTGGCAAGGTTTTGATAATTATGATATAATTACATATAAATTAAGTACTGAAGATAAATTAAGAATAGTTGGTAATAATGTTGTCAAAGAGAAAATAGTATCAATATTATCTAGTAATAAATTAAATAGAGAAGATAGAAATGAATATTTAAGTAATGGACAATCTGATTTTATTGTTTTAGCAAATGATCAAACTGATATGAGAAACGTGTTTAAAAATTTTTCAGAATTTATTGAAGATCTTGATGAAATAAGAAAAAAGGAAAAAAGAATTGTTGCAACTAAAAACAATCCATCTAGTTCACGTAGCATTATAGTTTATGAATTCTTTAATATTATAAATGAAACAGCAATTATACCATTTGTATTAATTGATTTACCCGGACGTGAAGAAATTAGAGAAACATTTTTAGATCCATATCTCATGAATTCAACATCTGCTATTGATCCAAGTAAAGCTGCTAAAATAGCAGCTGCAATGTTAAATCCATTATATTTATCATTGATTGATCGTAATATATTTGAAACTTATAAAAAGAAAGATCAAGAAATACCTAAAAAGTTCAACGAAAAAATTAATAGTTCATTTGATTTAATAAATAATTATATTGTGAAAAAAGATTTGGATGGTTTAAAGAATTTTTTAATTAAATATCTAAATTCAAATGAAATTACAGATATTGATAAAAATTTATTAACAAATATAATGGAAGGATATTTTATTAATGAGAATATTGTTGAATTAATTAAAATAATACTTGTTGATATATTACAAAAATCTAATATTGAAAATAAAAGTATATTTAAACAATCTGCAAAATTAAAAATAGAAAAAATTAAAAAAAATATTATTGACACATCATCAGAATATTATATCACAGTTGATAAACAGATAATTTATAATACAAAAAAATTAGAAGAATTTACAAAAAAACCATCACCATTAGATGAAGATTATGATTCTAAAAAAATATTTAATTATGATCAAACAATATTGAAACCATTATTAAGTAGATATCAAAATAAACATATTTTTGAAACAAAAAATATGGAATTTAAATACAGTAAAACTGATGAAATATTAAATATTGAACCAGTTGAATCTTATAAAATATTCTATCTATTTACTAATGATGATGCAGATAAAAAATGTTTCAATCAATATAAATTATTATCTAATACAAGTAATTTGTTAGGAGCAGTTGATAGTTGATTCAACAAATAATAGCTTTAGAATTTGGATACAAAATTCTAGCAGTATATAATAAACAATTCATAATAAATGCTTCTTTTTCAATTAATTTGACACCCATGTTTGCAAGATAATCATCTATTTTGTCTTTTTTAGGTTCATAACCTCCCGATGAATTCATGATATTTGAATTAGAACCAATTACAATTGTTGTTTTAATCTTTTCCCGATCAATATATTGTATTAACGTAACTAATGTCTTTGAATGGAATTGTAAATTAACTATTTCATTGCCATTTACATCTTCATTATTTATATAATAATTTTTTAAATCTGTTCCGATATCAATTATTGGTGAATGAAGATATTTAACATCACCATATTCTATTAAAGCGGATCTTAATGTTTGTATCTTACATTGTGATCTTTTTAGATCAATATTTCTTTCATCAAATAATACTAATTCTCCTGTTTCTAATTTAAATTGAATCTGATATTGATTATTTTTATCATATGAATTAAAATATAAACGTGCAGGAATAGTCATTGCACGTAAAGTCTTTAAACATATAGCAATAGAGATAAATTCATCATCATTTTTAATATGAATAATAGGATAATTTAAAAGTAAATCTAATTGTACAATAACCCATTCAGTTTTATAATTAAATACTAAAACAATATCAGATAAAATAATATTTTCTGGAACATTAGATTTTATTTTATCAGATTTAATTTCTAAAATTTCATTTTTATTAAATAATTTTTCCATTATTATGTAGTATAAATAAAATATTGAAAAAAATAATTAATAAATACAAATTTATTGATTATATTTATTAATTAATAACAATAATGGCCGAATGTCTAGAAGATTTATCTGGTTTTAATTACCATAATAATGATGGAATAAAAAATCTAAATGAATATGGAAATAGTTTTGCTATTCAGTTAATAGAACTTGCTGAAAGAGAAAAATTTAACGAATTATTATTAGTTGATGTTACATTTCCAGATGGAATAGCATTTAATAGATTAGAACGTTTAGTCAATTTAAAAAGATTAAAAATAGAAAATACAAATATTTCAATTTTAAAAAATTTGCCAAAATCAATTGTTGATCTTTGTATAATTAAAGGTGAAATTGAATATTGTGATGCATTTTATTTTTCACCAGATATTAATAAATTAATTATAATAAATAATGGATTAGAAAAGTTTTCTAACTTGCAAATTTTATCGAATCTAGTTTATATTGATTTTAGTCAAAATAATCTAACTTCGATTCCACCATTACCAGAAAACGTATTAACATTTATTGCTACACATAACAATATCAAAACTATTTCTAATTTAAATCCAAAATTAAAAGAATTAAATTTATCTAATAATAAAATAGACGTAGCAATTAATATTCCAAATGGAATTGAAAAATTATCTCTTAATAGAAATAATCTAAAATTAATTGATCTAAGTCCATTTAAAAATTTAAAAATTTTTAAAGCATTTAATAATCAATTGGAATTAATTGTTGGACCCGTTTCTGAATCTATTGAGATATTTGATGTATTTAATAATAAATTACAAGCAATACCATATTTAGGTAAAAACATTAAAGAAATTGATATTGCTGACAATGATTTTAAATTATTGCCATATTTTGATGGAGATAAGATTGAACGTTTAGATATTACTAAAAATCCATTATTAAAACTTGATCCACATCAGATTAAAGTTTTATTAGATTTGGAAAAAACTACAAATATAATTTATGATCAATTTGAGGTTGAGCAAAGAGAATCATATGTATTTGCTGATTCCGATTCAGATAAATCGACTGAATCTGAATTAGATATGACTGGATTATTTGATTCAGATTCAGTTGATGATGATATTCAATCATCAAAAACAATTGTGCCTAGCGAAACCAGGAATAGAGTTGTAGTAAGTGATACATTACATGAAATGGATATATTAGAAATGTTACAACGTCAACGAATTAAAAATGGATTTAATTTTACACAATATTCGAGATCAAATTTAAATCAACCGAATATAAATCAAGATAAAGTACTTATTAAAGGAAAACCAATTCATCATAGAAGAATATATGAAATGTAAAAAGATGTAAATTAAAGATGTAAATAAAAATTGATTAATTTTTTATATAAAATAATACAAATATTTATTTATCAATAATTAAATATGGATACAAAATTTGATGATATAAATACAGAAGCGCAAATTCTAAATGAGATTGATAAAAAAATCTACATTAGAATTTTAAAAGAAGGTAAAGCAACTCGTACATATATTGAAGGATTAGATAAATTCTTTTCAAAAGAGGAATGTAAAAATATTGGAAATAAGATAAAGAAAAATTTATCAACTTCATATTATTTTAAAGAAGATAATTGTAGTCATGGTTATAATGGTGATCATAAATTAAGATTAAAGGATATCTTGATTAAAGATTATAAAATCCCTGTAAATAAAATTATCCTTTAATCGGTTTTAGGAAAAAGAAAATTTTATTTATTTTATTAATTTATTCTTTTATTTTATTAATGAATCTAAATGATAAAATATTAGAAAAATTATTTATTGAAAAAAATAACCGTGATAATTTTATTTTTCTAGGGAAAGGTGGATCAGGAGTGGTATATAAATATGATAATATAGCTATAAAAATAATTCCAAAAGAAAAATTTGATGAAAATGAATATAAAATAAATCTTTATATGAGTAATCTAGTTAAAGAAAATATAACATCAAATTTTTTATTAATATATAATTTACATCAATTTGAGCGTTATGTTGCATTAGAGATAGAATTAGCTGATGGTGATTTATATAAATGGATAACAAATAATAACTCAGATAAAGATTGGTTAAAAATGATTTTACAAATTATGATATCATTAAGAATTGTTCAAAAAAAAATTAATTTCTATCATCGAGATTTAAAACCTAAAAACATTCTATTTAAGAAATCAAATATAGAATCTGAGATTAAATATATTATCGATAATAATGTGTATATAATTAATACTGATACAATATTTTTTATTACAGATTTTACACATTCAATATCAAATATAACTAATACAAAAATTAATGATGATTATATAAATGATGACACAGATTTACATGAATTACAAAATTTACCTAAAAGATTAAAAGTAGATAAAATAATAAAAAAATATACGTTGGATAAAATTATTGATATAGGTAAGACATCATCAATTGGAGAGAATTTTAAATCGTATTTAAATGATGAGATTAAAAAAACAGATTTGAGATTAAAGAAATATCCACTCCATATAAAAGATAATTTTTTAAAACGTAGTTTAATATATTATTTATTAGAATATTTTATATTAGATGAAAAAATAGATGTAATGTCTGATTTTATTCAATCAATACTTGAATCAATATTAAATCTTGATTTAGATGATAAAATAAAAGAAATATATGAAATATTTAATAAATTAGTTTAGATTTTTTATATCAGCTCTCAAATAATATTTATCAGCTATTTTTTTATATTTATCAATATTATCCAAAGTAATCTTATCTGTACCAACATATTTTACAAATTTCTCATTAAATTTTAATTCTTTTGTATTATAATCATAGTTAACAAAATCAGATATTAATCCATCATTTAATATTGAAATCATAAGTATATCCATAATATTTTTATTTATATTATGAATATTTGAATCACGAATTCTCATAAACTTTTTAATCATTTCACCCTCTAGTTTATATAATTTTATACCTTGAAAATAAAAATGATTGGATGGATTTGTTGCTAAATCAATTGATGATTTTACATTTATTGCACTAAATATTTCTGTATTTTTTACATCAAGTTTTTCTTTCCAATGACTCGAACCTTCTTTTTTTAAATCTACAAATCGTATCTTTGTATCAGGTGATACAAAATTGTCAAATATTATTGATTCTAAATATTTTTCATATTCTGATTCTGTTATATGGACCTTACAGAATAAAGAATCAATATCAGTAAATTTTCTTAAACCATATGCATACAACAGTACACCACCAATTATAATAATACGTGATATTTCTAATAATGAGAAATTTGAATAAACAGCATTACGAAATGTTTGATATTTAAGATTTGAATCTGAAAAAAATCCATTAATTAATTTTTCTATATTTTGTTCTTTTAACATATTTAAAGTATTTTTATTTAAAATCATTTGTGAATATTCAATAGTTTGATAGAAATAATCATTAATATGAATAACATCATTTCCTCTTACATTTTTATCTTCATTAAGATTTAATATTCTCAATAATTTATCTCTTAACATTTTTTTATCCTTTGAATTTTGACCATTAATTTTTAACTTTTTTACATTATCAAAGAATATAAATGTAATTGGATTATTATCATTGATAACATGTGAATATTCTAATTTTCCTTTAATAAAATCTAATCTTGCTTGAAATGTAAACTCATTGTACATCCAGAACATTAAATTTTTTACTGTATTTTTATTAATACCTAATGTCTTAACATATGCAATAATACCTAATTCTTCTAATGATTTTATAAATTCATCAATCTTTTCCATTCCTAATTTATGAGCTAATGGCCATAATGTTATGACATACATATCTTTTCTACATTTTACATATTGTAACATAATTTCATCACGAATATCATGATCAAAATAATTATATTTATGTAAGCCTCTTTGATCAAAAGTTATTTCATCCTTGAGAATTGTAGAATAAAAACTATTAACTCCGTAATATTCATTTAATAATTCAATTGGTTTCAAGTATGCATATGGTTTAATATCTGTAAACATAACATCTGGATTTAATCCATTATATGTTGAAAATCTATCAGAATGATATAATGATTGTTGTGTACGATGTATTGGAACATCATTATAAATCAACTGTAAATTATAGCGTGAGTAATATTCTTCGTATTCTGTTGATAAATATTCAATTGTTTTTTCTCGAATTTTAGTTCTACCCATTTTTTTATTTTTTAAAAATAAAGATGCCATTTCATTTGTCTCCTTTAATGTTTGGGCATCTGCCAATTCAGGATTGGCATTTAATATTTCTCTATATATATCATGCCATAATATAAAATCACTAAATTTTAACCTATCTTCCATTGGTAATTTACTTTTTAACATAAAGGGTTTATCCCCGCCATATTGTAATCCATATAATACTTTCCAATGAGGATAACCCTGTAAGCCAAAAAAACGTGGATTAATATTATGCCATTTACCAGAATATCTCAAAGTTAAATATTGTTGTTCTGGCCATACAAACCTTCTTTCAATTAAATATTTCATTTTACCAGATGATACATTATGAATAATATCATCAAATTCACCTAATTTTGGTTCTAATAACATTAAACCTCCACCGACGCCAGAATTTTTAAAATTATGTTTAATTCTATCTGTATATTCTTGTGGAATTATTTTACCATGTGGTGCTATATCACAGAATTTTTCATACCATGGTATTGGTCCTTCAGGTAATTTATATTTACCATTTTCATCATATAAAATAAATAATTCTTTATCTTCTAAAAAACATCCAGCTGGAGCATCAAGAGAAAATATATGATCAGGATGTTTAAGAACAGCTGCATCTGCATCTATTAATATTATTTTTTTATATTGAACCAAATTGAATACATGAAATTTTGTAAATACTAAATTTAGATATTTACGATATGTTTGTCTTTCAGTTCTCCAATTTTTAATCTCAATATATGTTATTTCAATAACATGATTAAAAAACATAGACAAAATATTTTTTCCTTCTTCTGATACATCATTCGTTACTAATACAACTCTATCAGCTTCTGAACCACAATTTATTAATGATTGTGCTAGAACAATAGCTGCCGATATATATAAATCACCTAACATTACAAGTGTAACATACGCATAAATATTATTACCATTTGAATCTCTCATTTTTTCTGGTTTTGGATATGATTCATCTTCATTTTCACATTTTAATATTAAATTATCTATTGTGGTCATTTATAAATTAAAATTATATATTAAATCTCCAATTTTTATTTATTTCAATTAAAGTTTTTTTAAGATTATTATGATTAATAAGTTCGATTAATATATTTTTTAATTTATTATATTTTATTTTTTGCTTTATTTTGTTATATTTTAATATATATTTAATAACATTATCATAAGTAAACCATATCAACTTCCTTTTTATTTTTTTTTCATCAGTAATAATTTCATAAAAATTAAAATCGCTCGAAGTTAAATTTTCATATTCATATGGTAGTTCCAATAATTTAATCATAGTTAAAGTATTATCATCATAATATTCATTTTGACTATTTATAGCGCTATTTGTTTTAAATTCAATTTGATAATTACTAACATGATATATTCTTTCTGTAATGATATCAAATATATCAGAATTTGAATCAGAATCATTATTCATTGGTGATATATTTATAGCATCATATAAACCTGAAAAATCATCATACAGTAATAAAAATAATTTACAATTAACAAATTTATATAAAAATAAACTGATATTCATAATGGGTTTTAATGGATCATTATTATAATAAAAATTCATTAAGTTATACATAAATACTTTTTTTAGATTATTTTATTTAATTAATGAATAATTCATTTTTTTTAGAAAAATTGATTAAATTATCAAATAATTAAATATTTAATTAAAGTTTATACTTTGATTTAATAATATATGAATAAAAAAACATATACACTTGATAAAACTTATTGGATATATAATATTAATTATACTACGTACAAACTAATTTTTGAATACAATCATGGGAAAGATACACATTGTAACATTCATCCCGAATATTCAGATGAAAAATATGAAGAAAGAAAAAATAAAATAATACCATTCATCCAAGACAATGATATAATGAAAGGTGATATTATATTATTATACCTAATCAAGCAATCAGGCAACACTAAAGTTGGATTTATGGGTCATGTTATTGCAAAAACAAATTGTTTAAAAAATTCAAAATATAAAATATCTAAAGATATTAATTTAAATAAATTCTTTGTTGAATATGAATTTCATTACAATTTAGAAAAAACAATTAAAATAAATGAATTTAAAAAATATATGAATAAAGAAACAATTATTCGTTCACCTATAAGTTTCTATAAATCATACATTAATAATGATTTATTTTCACTTAAGAAAATTAAAAATTTAGAAGCTATATTTTTAATAAACTTAATAGAAAAATGTTATATAAATGTTCCATTTAAGATTGAAATTAAAAAATTAAAATTTAAAGAAATAAAAACTAAAAAATCAAAATCAGATTCATTTTCAGATTCAAAATCAAATAATGAATCTGAAAATGAATCTGAAAATGAATCTGAAAATGAATCTGAAAATGAATCTGAAAATGAATCTGAAAATGAATCTGAAAATGAATCTGAAAATGAATCTGAAAATAAATCTGAAAATGAATCTGAAAATGAATCTAATGAGAGTGGAATAACTGTAACAAATAATTTTATACCAATCATGATTAACCTATGTGAAAATATTAAATTTGATCGAGTTAAAAAATTAATTAAACATATTTTAAATTGCAATGAATGTTCAATAATTGATAATAATAATTTAAATTTAAAATATTTGTTATTTGTTAATGATAAAATTAAATTTACACTTGCAGAAGTAAATTTTAATGAAATTGAGCATATTTATGAATATTATATTAATATTCAAAACTCAAACTTGAAAAGTAATTCTAATCTAATAAATTTTTATGTAATTAAAGATGATGAAAGTATATATGATAATTCAGTATTACTTGATATTTATTTATTATCTTTTAACTGATTATCCTCTAAACCACTAAAATAAAATCTTTTTAATAACCATAATAACTATTATAACTATTATAACCACCTATTTGTGGTCCTGGTGGGATAAATTGGGATGACATATTTGGTTGCATATTTGGTTGCATATTTGGTTGCATATTTGGTGACATATTTGGTGACATATTTGGTGACATATTTGGTGGCATATTTGGTGGCATATTTGGTGGCATATTTGGTGACATATTTGGTTGCATATTTGGTGACATATTTGGTGGCATATTTGATGGCATATTTGGTGGCATATTTGGTGGCATATTTGGTGGCATATTTGGTGGCATATTTGGTGGCATATTTGGTGGCATATTTGGTTGGATATTTTCTGGCATATTTTCTGGCATATTTTCTGGCATATTTTCTGGCATATTTTCTGGCATATTTTCTGGCATATTTGGTGGCGCTGGTGATGATTCTAATGTCTCTATATTTGGTGGTGAAAATGTGTCAGATGTATTTAATATCATAGGACTAGGTTTTTTAATAACATTATTATTTAATTTTTTAGTTAAATCTTCATCAACATTTAAATATTCTAATTTTAATGAATTATCTGGATTTAATAAATTTAGTTTTTTTGCTTGGTATATAGAAATTTCAACTGATTTTGGAGGTTTTGTAAGAAAATATAATGATGATCCATTTATTATTATTACCAGTGCAATTAACAAATAAGTTATTATTTGATGTTTAAGTGAATCTGATGGTTTTGAAATGATTATAGAAGTAATCAATAATCCAATCATAATAATAGTAGCACTAGACATACCCCAATATATCATTGTATTATTTCTGTTTCCCAATATTGAAATTATACATATGATAGATGTTACTATAGAAAATCCATAAAACGCCCAGGCCATATTCATGTTATCACTTGTACCAGTTGATAGTAATATACCTACATAAGAAAACATAATAATTAATAAAATTATGTATAATAATCTTAAAAAAAAATCTCTGTAATTCATTTATATTATATAATAAATAAATTAATTTATCAATTTAATGATTTATTGGTGTTCCAACACAAATCCTATGTAACACTCCTTTTACTTTTTATCTTTCCTGATAAGGTTAACCAATAATATTTCCATCTAAATCATATTGTGGTTGACTATATGATGATTGACTATATGATGGTCCATATTGTGAATTTATACCCATACCAGGTCCACCCATACCAGGTCTACCCATACCAGGTCTACCCATTATAAATCTTGTACAATAAGTTGTTGAAAAATTCCAAAACATTAATATTATTCCAATATTTAAAATAACCATACTTGAAATTGTGAATATTTTAATACCAGTAGTTGCTTCTGAATCACACAAAACATATAAAGTTATTAATATAGCAAGCATTATTATTTGTAATATTGTGAAAACTATTGGCATTGTATTAGATGTAAAATTCATCGGTGCATTTATATTAATACCTTGTCTTGGCATTTTACGTGATTTAAAATATAGTATAACCATACAATTAATAAAAACTATTGCTAGAGCTGCTGAAAATAGACCAGTTTTTAATGCAATAGATAAAGAAGATTCTCTAGTAAGTATTTGGTCAGTAATTAATAAAAAGTTTGTTAGAGATATAAAAGCATAACTTGATATTAAAAGAGAAGATTTTGTACCAAATTTAACTTGGCTTGGAATGACATTCATTTGTATATATATATTATATTGAATATAAAAATATTATTTTTATATAATTCAAAATAATTATTTTTTATCCTTTAGATAATTAAAAATTTTTAAATATTATTTATCTTCTTCTATTTCTAGGAGGTTTATTTTTTTTTCTAACTTCTCCTTTTTCATAAGAACTTGTAAAAGTAGCTTTAAAATTTTCTTTTTTCATTGTCCATAATGTCAATGAAATGCCTATACATAGAAAACCAAAAGATAAATATTGCATTACTCTAGCTTTAATTGTGATATCTTGATTTGTTTCATTTGTATAAATAACAGAAATAGCAAAAAATCCAGCCATAGCCAGTGAAGCAATAACTTTAAAAAAAATACTTATTTTATCTTTGCTAATCATACCAAGTATAGAAAATAAAACTACAAAAGTAATAGTTAAAGAAATATATGGTACCCATTTAGCAGCAGAATCTGTCCAATCACCACCTGTTAATGATCCTAATAATAAACTTAAAGTTAATAGTAAACATACATAAATTGCAATTTGTAATTTTTCCATAATATAATATAATATAATATAAAATAATATAAAAATTAATAAATATAAATAAAAAAATTATATTTATAAATTATATAAAATGTCTGATAATCAAATTGAAAATCAAATGCAACCAGAAAAAAAACAAGAACAACCATCTGTACCAAAATGGTCTGTTAAAATTTTTGGTAGATATGTACCATTATGGTTAGTTGTAGTAGTTGTAGCAGTAGTTTTATGGTTATTGTGGGATTCATTCGGTAAACATAGCGCACACAAACAAAGTGGAGATAAACAACAAGTTAAATTACAAAGTGAAACAGGTGCAGCATTAGATAGATTAGTAGTATCGTCGTCTCCAAATTCTGCAGCACCTGAATCAGGTACTGCCACTGTTCGTCTTAGCACACCAGATACTGAAGAAGTTAGAAAACAACTTAACAAATTATTTAGTTCCTTTTAATTACGTGGTAATGGATTGCCATAAAATATTTCATCAATAGAAAAATCTTTTAATTTAATTGTTCCGGATGCTGCTAATTTATGTCCTCCACCATTTAATATAGAGGCTATTGACCCAACATCAATATTCCATGATCTAAAACTTAAAACATATTCTCTTTTTTCTAAATTTAAAACCCAAAAAATTACAAAATCACATGAATAATTTTGTTTTATATAATCTAATATATCTTGTGATGTAGGACATGGGGAACCACAATATACCGCTATTTTATATTGACCTGGTTTAGTAAAAGCTTGTGAATATTTATCATAGAATTTATCAGATGGAAAACGTACCATTGTAAATTTTCTACCATTATCTTCAGCTAAAAAATTTTTATAATCATCATATGTTTTTCCTAAATTTATTAATTCCTTAATTTTTGTATCATCATAAAGTTTTTTCCATTTTCTCAAATTATCATATGTAAGTGTAGTGGAATATTTTACACGTAAAGCTGTAATAAATTGTTTACAATTTTCCATTTTCCATTTTCCAATATCATTGTCTTCAATAAATCTTATAAATTTAGGCGGAGATTTAGATTTGAATAAATATTTCCACATCAATGTAGCACCAGATTTTGTCTCATCATAAATTAAAGTTAAGTTTTTAAATTCTCTTGCTAATTTTAGCATATCTTCATGTATAGTTATATGATGATCCATAAATGTAACAGTTTTAGCACGTAAGATTATATCACGAATTATATTATATGAATATGCAACATCGACAATTAAAATATTCTTACCATCAATCCCTGTAGGAATTCTTCTTGCACTAGGAACATCTGGATAAATTAATGCCGATTTTTCTATTTTATTTGAATAATGTAGTAAAAAAAATGCTGAAAACCCGTCCAAACAATTTTTATGATATATAATATAATTAAATCTCATGTCTAATTAATATTATATGTATATATAATATAATTAAATTTCATTCCGATACTAAAAAATTGATTAATATATTTATAAGGTTATAAATAATAAGTTAAATTAATAAATGAAAGTAAATATTCCGAAATCAAATCAAGATCCATTTTTTAGATATAAGCGCGATGAAATTGAAATTAGAATAATTAATACAAATGGTGGAAATACTGAATTAATTAATATTAAAAATATTTCTTCACAATTAAATGAAAACATTGAACTTATTATTAAATTTATTAAGAAAAAGATTAATACGAACATTATTAAAAAAGACGAAAAATATATTTGTAATAATATTATTTCAAAAGAAAATATAGAAACATATATTGAAGAATATATTAAAAAATTTATTTTATGTGCAATATGTGCAAATCCAGAATTTACAAAACAAGAAGAAAAAAATAAAGAAATGAGAATTTGTAAAGCATGTGGAGCAAAACGTGAATTTTTATCCTTTAACCGGTCTGAAAAATTATAAAAAAGATGAAGGATTGTTAAATATTAGCGGAATATACTAAAATATCATTTCTATAGCCAACCAAAGTTAACGGTTTAATTGTTTTTTTTATATTTTTAATTATAAAATTATTTTTTATATCATTTGAATTTAATACCCAATTCATAACAACAACTTCTGGATCATCATCATCATGTAATTCTAATTTTGGATATTTTAATATCATCTTATTTGAATTTAGATTTTCTAAAATCATTAACATATGTGTTTTTTTATTTAAATTATCATTAGATATACTAAAATTTTTACTTTTAATAATATACGAATCTTGTGCAAATGCAAAAGATTGAGCACTTTCTGAACCAGTTTCTATAATTATTTTTTTATTATATAACTTTTCAAGTTTTGATAGTTCATTAACTATAGGTTTATCTATTTTTAAGGATATGTAAATATTTTTATCATTATTTTTCATATTTTTAATATAATTTTTAATCTCGCTATCTGTACCTGTAACAACAAAAAATATATAATCTGCAACTATTTCAATAATTGTACAATTATTATTACTCATATTTATATTTATATTAATAATTTAATAATTTTTTATAATATATTTTATAAAAAATTATATAAAGATTAGTTAAGTATAATTACTCATTATTAAAATGGCACAAGAACAAACTTCACAAGCACCAACACCCGTCAGTTTTGACGATATATCACTTGAACATCTCACATTCAATGAATCATATCGTGTAACAAGAGGAGCAGCGTCGCAAGTAATACTTGGTCTTCGTAACATGCTTACTAAACTTGCATCTCCTGAAAATGATTATCAACGTACACTATATCCCCAATTAACTTCATCAATTAATCAACTAGTAAATGAATATGTATCAACTCTTCTTTCAGTTACTTCACCAGTAATGAAACAAGTTTTTGGAGCAAATCTAAATGGATTTAGAAATGATGGTTCTCTTTACAGATCAGTAAATTCTGGAGTAAATCGTAGTCTAACTTATAGTTACTCACAATTTGGTCAACTAGTGCGCGTACTAGTTAATCGTCTCCGATTTGTAGTAAATCGTGATCCACAAAGTGTAGAACGTTATAAAAATTCAGAAACTGAAACGAGTTCATACAAAGAACTTCAAGCAAAATGCACTCAATATCTTGCAGTTGTTAATTCAGTAACAACTGAATGGGCTAAAACAGTTGATGAAGCAAGAAAAACAAATAATGTAAAACCACAACAAAGATCGCTACCTCAACGAGAATATCAAAATGATACTCCCAATGATACTCAAAATAAATCTCGTGTACCATCTAATGGCCCATCTAATGGCGCATCTAATGGCCCACAACGTGGTGGATTTCGTGGTCAGTTTCGTGGTCAATCTCGTGGTCAATCCCGTGGTCAATCTCGTGGCGGATTCCGCGGCGGATCTAATGGTCAATCCCACGGTACACGCTCAACTTCAGAAAATAGTTGGACAACCGTACAAAGACGCGGACATTCATCAGCTGATCAATCAAGAACAGCAAGATATAAACAATCTACTGAACATTAATTAATTAATTGCATAATTACATTTTTTAACTAGTAATCTTTTCTATTTTCTTATTTACCTTTTATATTTTGCATACTTGATAAAGCTCCCATAAATTCAGATGGATTCATATTTGGCACCTTATTTATTGCTTGTTTGCCTCTTAAATTCAATACAACTGCAATAATCACAATACCAATAACACAAATAACAATCAAAGCAATCATAGAATACAATGATGATCCCATAAGTGAATCTACACCCTTATTTTGTTGATCAGATGAAGCTTTAGCATCACTTGCCGCTTCTTGTTTAGCTTGTAAATCATTTTTAACTGTAAAACCTAAATTTTGTGCTATAACTGTTCCGATGTTAGAATCTTGTAATGTTTTAAATATACAATTTTGTACAACATCTACAACTTGATTAATATTTATGTTTATACCATCTAAAGTACCACCATCAGATGCAGTCATACAACCAACTTTAATAGCTGCAGTTTGTAAATTTCTCATAATACAATCTTTAAAATTCATGGTTGAAGTATTTTGAGTTATTGAATTTGATATTGAATTAAAAATTTCTGTTAACGCACGATTTTCCTGTATATTTTTAATTTTATTATTGACTTCTGCTTGAACAGAATTAGCTATAGCCGTACTTAAAAAACCATTTTCTTGTTTAGCTTTAGCTTCTGATGCTAATTGTGCTTGTTGTTGTGAAGATAATCCATTTTGAATATTTGTTAATAAAGTCATAGCATAATTAGCTTGTAAATTTGAAGTTTGTATCGATTCATCAGATGATTTTAAAACTATATTTTGTTTTTGATCAATACCAATATTAACATTTTTTATGACAGAACCCTTACCAGAAGAAGTCATACAATTAATCTGAATATCACCAATTTGTGTAACATCACCATATGCTTTAGATTGACTACTTATTACATTATTAGTCATGACTTGTGATACGTTATTATTAATTTGTCTAATAGTTGATTCATTAATTTGTTTATTTTCTATTTCATTTGTAATTGTTGAAGAACTTTCATTTCCCATCTTTATATAATAATTATAAATAATAAAATATTTTATTTTTAATCAGTTATATGTTAAATTGTTTATATGTTATTTCGTTTATTGATATTTTTTCTGGTCGTTTAAAGGATATATATTTTTATCATCAGCTTAAAAGATAAAAAATAGAAGAATAAATTGAAATTTAAGATGATATTAAAGTCTACGTTTTAATTTATAGGATTTTTTAAGATTTTTTTTACGCATAGTAAAATATATTATTACTATTATACCTACAATAAATAAAAATCCTATAACACTTATCAATATATAAAATGTTGTATTAGATATTCCTGGAATTATCTCTTTTGCTGGAAGTGAACCTCCTGATGATGATCCAGGTGGTGGTGGACCTCCTGGTGGTGGTGGACCTCCTGGTGGTGGTGGACCTCCTGGTGGTGGTGGACCTCCTGGTGGTGGTGGACCTCCTGGTGGTGGTGGACCTCCTGGTGGTGGTGATTGCAAACCATCAGTAGCTGGAATTCCATATTCTTGTTGTATTGATGGAGTAAAACAAGATTGTTTTACATTAGTTGTATTATCTTTTAAAACACCAGATAATGCTGCATTTTGTTGTAAATTTAAAATGGATACACATTGATTAATTGGACAACCACCTTGATTACGTGTATCTTGATCTAAATAAACTGATTTACTATCAAAATTACAGGATCTAGAATAACACAATGGTGGTGCTGCAGAACCAAAATTAATATTTCTATCTGAGAAACATCCACATTCTGGTGTTGCTTGCATAAATTCATTTTCATTATATTTTGCACCACTTATATCTCTAATATCAATTTCATATAATTCTTTTGCATTTTCACAATATGCACGCATAAATTTATCACACGTATAAGTTGTTCCATCCTTAACGCCTGGTCTTGAATATTCTGAATATTGTCTACATAATGATTTAGGTACAACTATATCTTTTAAAGCAAAACCTAATTTTTCTCCACGTAATTTAGATGTGGAATCTAAACCTAATGTTGTTGCAACAATTGGAGAATATGGAATTTTAACTTTTATTTTAAAATCTCCATTACTATCTGCATCACCTATACAACATGCTCTTTTAATTGTTGAATCTTTTAATAAATCATTTATATAATTTCCAGTGTTATTTTCTGGCGCACCTATGGCTGTTTTAAAATTTACATATGCATCAGCTTTTGTAGTTTTTGGATCTAATTGGTCAAGGTTTGTTCTATTATTTGGAATATTATTAAAATAGTCAGCATTTTTATTTCTAAATTGTGTATCTGATAAAATATTTTGTATTGAAGAATATGTTAAAGCGTCTGTTATGAAATTTGTAGACATTCCTAATGTATATATATTGAATTATATTTTATTTTATTCTTTCAGTTTGAAATTCTATATTTGTTAAATCCAAATCACCATTATTTATAGAATTTATATTTGCTAATTTTAATTTAATCTTATCAGCAATTTTATCCTCAACAGTTTCTGCAGCATAGATAATTCTTTGTAGAGATTTTGATTTACCACCAGCTCTGTGTATTCTACCCAATGCCTGAATTAAATCTATAGAACTCCATGTAGGTGATATTAAAGATACTCTAGGATGATTACCTTCAATATCATGTAAAGATATCCCTATACCACCAGCTTTAATATTACAAATAATTATATTTGTTTTGTTTTTTTGAAAATTATCAATAATTAAATTTCGTTCTTCTAATGTTTGTTCTCCATATATCTTACTTTCAGTATGTAGTAACTCACATAATTTTTCTAAACTTGATGTAAAATTAACAAATATCACTACACTATATTTATTATATATGTAATCATTTGCTAATTCAACAAATAATGGTATTTTTAATGCTTCTATATTCTGTTGAGCTCTCATTATATAAACAAGAGGATTTTGTTTATCTGTTGATTTTTTATCTCTAATCTCTTGTAATATATCTGCTAAATTTTTATACTCCCTTTCAATTTGTTCTTTCCGTTTTTCATCTAAATTATATGGTGTTGCAGTAATTTGTGTTTCAGGAAATAAATCTCCTAAAACATCAATTCTCATTCTTGATGCCCTGTCTGGATATAACATTGTATGTATTCTAACCATTGGTCTTTTATCTCTATATATCCATTCTTCAACAATTCTCATATATTTTTCAATAGATAAATTAATATTTCTTATCTGAGATGTATTAATGAAATTTAATACATAAAAAAATGGTTTGAATTTTTCAGGGAAATCAGCGATAGTTGCACTTAATAATAATATTGGTGTAGGAGTTTTTTTTGCTGCCATAAGAATTTTACAATTATCAGTATTTAAATTCGCACATCTATGTGCTTCATCAAATATAAAGATAGTTCCATTTGCTGCTATGAATTCATAATCAAGCTTCTTTTGTGCATTTTTAACTACTTTAAAATTATCATAGCCTGAACCAGTTCTTAATTTTTCATAATTGACAATTAATTCTGGTTTTACATCAAAATATTCACATACATTTTTCCATGTATATTTAACAGTTTTCGGACATATTATAATTGGATGATAATTTAAAATTTTACAGGCAGCTATAGCCGAATATGTTTTACCTGTACCTGTATCAGATGCATCTAAACATGCTTTATTATTTTTTATAATTCTTACAATATTTTCTGTATGTTGAATTTGATATGGCAATAATTTATTCTTAATTTTATCCATAAATTTAATTTAAATATATATTATAATTATAAAAAATGTCTTGCGGATGTAATAAAAAAATAGATAATCCAATATTAATGGATGATATGATTTTAATGAATAATAAAAATATAGAAAATTTTTCGTATGAACCAGTGAAAAATATGTGTCATTATACTTGTTCATCAATTAATACAACTAATATAATGTTGGCTATACTTGTTATATTATTAATTTATTTAATATTAAAAAAATAATTAATTTATGAATTTAATTCTTTTTAGATTTCTTTGCTTTTTTAGATCCTGCTTTAGAACGAGCTTGACGTGCTTTTTCTTTTTCATATATTTTTTTCATATATTCAACATCTTGACCTAAAACCTTTTTAACAGATAAATCTGGTCTGGTAATATTTCTAATTAAATTTAATCTCTTTAAAACTGGTAGTGTCCCCATTTTATCTGAAGCTTTTTTTAAAGATGATTGACGTGATTGAGTATTTTTATCAGTTTTATAACCATATTTACTTAAATGTATATTTCTATCTGGTTTAGGGAGTAATTTTATAGATCCCCTTTTAGAACTTTTACGTGAAGCTTTTTTTCCTGGCATTTTTAATAAATTAAATGAAGAATAAAAATTGATTTTATATATTTATAAAATTTTATTAACTTTATGAATATATATAACTAAATAATGCAAACTAAAATGAATGATGAATCTAAATTAGATTTATATTCCAGACAATTATATGCGCTAGGTAAAGAATCATTACATAATATGTCTATGGCTAAAATTTTAATAATTGGTCATCAAACCCCATTTGTAGAAATTGTAAAAAATCTTATCTTGATGGGAATTAATCAAATAACTTTATATGATGAATCATTAATAGATTCAACGGATATTGATGGAAATTATTATATTAATAATAATGATATTGGAAAGAAATTTAGTGATGTTGTTGGTTTTAGAATGTCAAAATTAAATCCAAATGTTAAAATAAATAAATTTACATCAAATCTAAGTGATTTATTTTTAAATTCATTTAATTTAATTGTGATACTAAATAGTGATAAAAATTTAAGTTTAAGATTACATAAATTAGGAATTGCTCATATTTTAACAGTAACAAATGAATTTAGGGGATTTATTTTCGTTGACCTAATAAAATTTACATCAATGAATCCCAATGGTGAAAAGATTAAATCAGGATTAATTCTATCAACAAATGACAATATAATTACAACAGTTGATCGTCATGATTTATTTGTTGGTAATAAAATAAAAATTCATGAAAATAATGAAGAAGTGTATAATGTAATTAAAATTATTGATACAAAAACTTTTAAAATTAATATTCAACTTAACACTAATAACAATGTAATGAATGACAGTGCATTAATCAAATATGAAGAAATTAAAATCCCCAAGGAATTTACATTTAAATCAATTAATGAATTTGTTATTCCTAGTTTTGTTGAATCAAAAATAAAAAATGGATATGTATTTATAAATTCTATAGTAGGTGGCATAGTTACCCAAAATATTATTAACTTTATAAATAAAGTTGGTACCCCAATAAATCAAACATTATCATATGATTATTCGCAACTTGAGATACTAATTGATAATGGTAAATTTAATCATAAAGTAATTAATAAAAATGTATTTATTGTTGGAGCTGGCGCACTTGGTTGTGAACATATTAAAAATTTAGCCTATCTAGGGGTAAAAAATATTATCATAACTGATTATGATCAAATTGAGAAATCAAATCTATCGAGACAATTTCTATTTAGAAATAATGATATCAAAAAATTTAAATCTCAAAGAGCTAAACGAGCAATAAATAAAATGAAACCTGAAATTAATGTGACAGCACTAAAACATAAAGTTTGTAAAGATACTGAAAATATTTTTACATCTAAATTTTATAAAAATCTTGATTGTATTTTTAATGCACTTGATACTATTGAAGCAAGAAAATATGTAGATTCTAAATGTATTGATTATGATTTACCATTATTTGAAGCAGGTACGTTAGGAACGAAAGCTAATACACAAACTATTATTCCATATTTAACTGAAACATATTCAGATTCAACTAATGAAGACTTTGAGAATATTCCTCTGTGTACTATTAAGAATTTTCCATATAAACCTGAACATTGTGTAGCATGGGCAAAAGAAATATTTGCTGAATTATTTTCATCAAATATTGATTCAGTTAATGAATTGGATCTCGAACAATTTTACAAAGAAAAAATTATCGAAAATATTACGGAATTAATAAATAAATATCCAGAAAATTATACAGAAGATGGAGTAAAATTTTGGTCTGGAATTAAAAAATTTCCCAATCTGAATAACATCAATCAACAATTAATATCCGATTTCTTTGTAGTTGGTGATAGTATTAAAAATCGTATTATTCAAAATAATATGTTAGAAGATTTTGACAAAGATGCACACCATTTAAATCATGTAAAATTTATCGAAATATTAACAAATATTCGTTCATCAATATATTCAATTGAATTGATTGATGAATTTACAACAAAAGGTATTGCTGGAAAAATTATACCTGCACTTTGTACTACTACAAGTGTTGCATCTGGATTATTGATTGTTGAATTTCTTAAATATTGTATGAATGATGAATCAACTAATGGGAATTCGAATTGGAATTGGAATGGAAATGGAAATGTAAATAATTATGCTAATAATTATATCAATCTATCATTAAATCTTAATATTAGTTCTACGCCAATTTTGGCATCAAAAAATTTATGGACAAAAATAAATCTAAGCGATATTAGTATTGAAGACATATTAATTAAGATTCATAATGATTTCGATGATTATATTCAATTAATTGAAGTTAATAATCAATTCATATATAATTCTGATATAGAATATGAATTAAATTTTATGAATAAAAAAATTAGAGATATAATTAAGACGAATGATATTATTTTTGGTTCAATTATTCTTGATAATGATAATTTGGATTTGATTAAATTTTATATCAACTGATTTTTTTATATCAACTGATTTTTTATATTCTATTTTAATATATATATATACACAGATATTTATGAGTGATTATAAATTAGCCTTATTATATGCCCACTGGTGTCATTATTGCAAACGATTTAATCCTAAAGATGGCAATAATGGTGATAATGTTACATGGAATGATGTTAAAAAAAAAGTTAAAATCGATTGTGTTGAATTTGAAGAAGGGGATCTTGACAAATTAAAAGATGAATATGACATGGAATCAATAAAAGAAGCAGTGCAAGGATGGCCAACTGTATTAATGTTAGTTAAAGTTAATGGCAAATATAAACCACATTCGTACTTTGAAGGAAATAGACAAAATATAGATGATTTTAATTCATTTATTTCTTCAGTTGTTGAAGGTAAAAAACCAATTCTATCTGGTGGCGGAATTTCAATGGTAAATAAATACAGAAATAAATATAAGAAATATAAAAATTTATATGCAGATTTGATGCTTAAATATAAAAATTTAAAAATGCATTGAATTGATTATTTAAAAAATCATCATTGAATCATCATTAGTCTTTCTTAATTCTTTTGATGATTCTATAATATTCATAATTGAATCAAATTTTAATATATTTAATGGTTTTATAAATACACCATTCATACCAATAACTTTAAATTTATTAATTGCATCATTACTGGAATCACCGGTATATGCAAATATTAAAGATTTATGTTTAAATATATCTTTAATAAAATCAGCTAAATCAACACCATCAATATCACCAATATGATAATCTAAAAAAATTACATCATAATTATTAGATTGTAAATTTGATATGCATCTAACGCCTTCATTTAATGTCACAACAGTATGACCTCGAAATTCTAATAAGTCTTTAAATAATTCTAAAGAAGTTTGATCATCATCGACTATTAAGATATTTAGATTTGATTTTTTATTATGATCATGATTATATGAATAATTATTCATTTTATATAATATTATGCAGGCATAAAAAATTGATTTTAAAACTTATTAAAAATAATAGTTTTTAAATTATTTTATAATTAAAATGACTAAATCTTCTAAAACCTCTAAAAAAGATCAAGGTTCGGTTGGTTACGTATATAGTGGAGTACTAAAACAAAACACTATTGTACTATTTAAATCGGATGACAACAAACCGGAAAGTAAACTTGAAGAATATGCACAGACTTATGGTAATATTTCTCTTAGATATGTAAATTGCGTAGATGTTGATGATGTTTATGATAAATTTAAAGAAAAATTTACTGATAAACTTATTGAACGTACTGAAAATATTTATTCACTTGGTTCTTCAACTGCAACAGATGAACTTAAAACTATTGCCAATGCAACAAAGTCTCATCCACTTAATTTTGAAAAATTATCTGATGAGACTTCAAAATCAACTGAAGTAAAATCTAAGAAAACAACTAAAAAAGTTAAAAATGAAAATAAGGAAGTAAATGATGATGATAATGATTCAAATCATGAAGAAGAAAAGGATGATGATAATGATTCAGATCATCAAGAAGAAAAGGATGATTCTGATGATGATAGTAAACAAAAAAGTAAATCAAAAGAATCCAAATCAAAGGATTCTAAATCTAAAGATTCTAAATCAAAGGATTCCAAATCTAAAGAATCTAAAGATTCTAAATCCAAGGAATCAAAATCTAAGGAATCAAGCAAGACTAAAAAACCATCAAAAGTAGATAATGATAGCGATGATCATGAAAGTGATCATGATGTCAATGCTAGCGATAATGCCGAAAGTGATAGCGAAGGACCTAAACTACAAAAGAAAAGTGGGGCAAAAAAACCAGCCAAAAAGAATAAATAAATTTTTAGATTAGATATTTTTTTTTATAATACTTAATAGTGATAAATTATCAAATGGTTTAATTAAAATATCATCAAATAATTCTGTATATAAATTTATCTTGATCTTATCATCTCCCGTAGTAACAATTATTTTTCCTTTGAAATTATTTTCTCTAAGAATTTTAGCTGTACAATAACCATCCAATACATTCATGTGTAAATCTAGAAAAATAATATCATAATATTTTTTTTTATTTAAAATTATACAATTATCACCTGATGTTGCTATATCAATATTAAATTTACTATTATAATTATCATTAATATTTTGTATAATTGTTTTTAATAAAATAACATTTACATTGATATCATCAACTATAAGTATATTTTTTTCAACATTATTTAAATTATTACAAAGTGAACTTGTTTCATCAATAATATATGAATTTCCAAGTTTAATTGGATGTTTAAAAATAAATGTCGAACCCTTATCATATTCACTTTTAATAATTATCGTACCACCCAATAATTTTGCTATTCTATTGCATATAAATAATCCAAGTCCGTTAGAATCATTATTTGAAATCATCATGTTAATATTAAATTCCTGAATCCTATCTAATTGATCTTGTTTAATACCTATACCATTATCTGTTATCTTAAAATTTATATATTCATCTGAATCAAAAATATCAATTGTTATTAGATTTTTTTGATTTTTTTTAGAATATTTAATTGCATTTGATATAAAATTTAATAATATCTGTTTTAAACGTGTTACATCTGAAAAAATTATTGGCGTAATATTTTCATCTATATTTAATTCTATATCGTAATCATTTGTTATATGTAATCGAAATATATTTATTAGTTCAGTAATAAATAGTTTAATGTATACAGTTTCTATAGTTAGATTTAATTGATTATTATTTAATTTATTTAGATCTAAAATATCATTAATTATTTTTCTCATATCTTCTGAAGCTTTTGCAATCATTTTTATATATCCAATATTTTTTGTATTTAGCTCATTCTTTTCTAACAATGTTGATGCCAATACTATTGTTTGTAATGGATTTCTCAATTCATGTGATAAAAAAGATGTATTATCAATATTTTTAATATTTGTTTTTTCATCAATAGTTATTACATTATAAATCTTATCACATATTTGTACACTATTAATATTTATTTCAATCAATATTATTTTTTTATCTTTATTTAATGATAAATTTATCTTAAAATTTTTATTAATAACATTTTTTTGTATAATTGTTGAAATTTGAGGAAATAAATCAAATAATGTTTTATTTTTAATATTATTTCCATTTTTTTTTTCTAAATCAGTTAAAATATATTGTGTATATGGATTAAATGCATGTATAAAATTAATGAAATTTTTGTTATGATATAGAATATTATAATCTATATCGGTTATTAATATATTTAAATTAGTTGTATCTAATATTTCAATAAAAATATTACTAGATATATCGATTGTAAGTGCATTTGTATTATAAATTAATATTGCTAAATAATTTATAAATAAATCATAATTTGTTTCTTCATCACTTGTAAATTCCTGTGTTTTATTAATTGTAAAATATCCAACAATTTTTTTATTAAATATCAATTGTCTTGAATTTATAAATGGTGTATTTGATAAAGAATAATATATTATTTTATTTTCATTTATAGATTTAATTGATCTCTCGATAAATGAATCAATAATTATTGATGCATATATACCAGATAAATACTGATAATATGAATCATTAAAATATTTTATTATATTCATAATATATAAATAATGGATAAATGTTTAATTGCATTTATAATTTTACTATTGATATTATTATGGATTAGTCATAAGATTAGAACTTGGAAATCAGATTCATTTGATAATGTTGCTAATTTAAATTATAATTCTCCATCTAAATCTCCTGTAAATAGTAATATAAGTTTTTATGATTATGGTGGTATTGGTAATGGTGCAGGTATTAAATTAGAAAATATTAAATCTGGATTAAATAGTTATGATGATAAAACATTTGATGATGTAAAGGAATATATAAGTGATTTGAAAGATTTTGGAAATTCTGGACTTATGAAATGTTTACAAGGTTGCAAAGGTACATGTGTTCCTTTTGGACCAACAGGCGATGCACATTGTTATCCTGATTCATGGCAAGCTCCTGAACAATCGCTACCTGTTACATCAAGTTTTAGAAATTCATTTCCTAATTATTAAATCTTGAAATTCTTGAAATAAAAAATTGAAATTTGTAACTATTTAATTGGCTATTCTAATTATAGTAAAAGATTAAATTTAAAATGTCTCGCGCACTCTATGGTCTGTCCATTTTCCGTCTGCCTTCATTCTTTACGAAGGTATCCACGGTTCCTTCACCATTGATGGAACAATTTATTCCAACTAATCCTGTGATCTACAATCCTGGTGCAATGTTTGTCCAGGAGACTTTTGTTGGTTGCATGATTATCACCAATTCCATTGGCGGATATGGTTATGATATTGTGCTTCCAATGCTTCGCGGAAATTCATCATACGGCTTATTCACCGGCAAAATTGAGGGCCCGCATACCAGTATCGCATGCGTTCAGACATTGATGAGGATCTTCAATATTCAAGTTAGTTCAGACACACCGTTTATTGATGTCAAGGATCCTGGTACTGGAAATACCTACAGGATTTATATCAAGTATATGCGTTCACTTGATTTGGTTCGCTTGAATCATACATTGTCTCAATCAATCGCCAGGGTTGATTTTGCATACTTTACGCGGTTTCCACTAAATCTTATGCAATCTCATTCACATCAAAGTCTGCTTGATGATTCTGGTGTTTCAAAGACATTGAATGCTGCGGCAGCGTATGTTGTAAATAAGGTGCATCATAAGATTCATCACTATGTTAACTAATTAGAGAGATTTCTCATTTCTTTGAAAATACTTTAAATATATTTTTTTTTTAAAATTATTTAAATATTAATTTATATATATAGATCAGAAGCGGTTATAGTGTAGCGGTAACACAGTGGTCTTATGAACCACTATCCCGGGTTCGATCCCCGGTAACCGTATTCTATTTTTTTATTTTTTCCAATTTTTTAGGGACTATAATTTCTAATGTTTATTATAGTCCCTGTAGTGTAATGGATAGCACGCTAGTCTTCTAAACTGGAAATTCGGGTTCAATTCCCGGCAGGGACTCCATTTTTTTTATTTTTTTTTTTTTTTTATTTTTTATATATAGGATTATATTAATGAATAAATTTAGTTCCAATCTAAAAGGTGGTTTTATTAATACGCTGTATAGTTTTAATCAAAGTATTTTTGGTAAAACTACAAATTGTAATGAGGAAACTATTAATATTACATTTGATGATAATATTTCTAATCATTTAAATAAAGATGGTATTGTTGATAGTAATATTTTAATTGAAACAATTGAAAAATTAATTATAGAAACTACAACTAAAAAAGATATTACAGTTGATGAAATGAAAAAAAATATAGAAAAAATTAAAGATAATTTATGTAAACTCCAAGAAATAAATAAAGTAAGAGAGCCGACAAAAATAGATTTTGCGGGTTCTATTAAAAAATATAATGAATTTATTAGCGGCGATTCTAAAATTACTGCTGATAATATAATTAAATCATTTACCGATCTTACAACAAGATTAACATCATTAAAATCAGAGTTTGATTTTTATACTAAAATTAATTGTCATGTTAACGATGACATTTCAGTTTGTGCAACATATCCATTTGATGATTATACGGGCTTAACTGATAAAAAAAAAGATACATATATAAAAGATACTACAAAATATTTAAATTTTACATTTGGTATTCTTGAATTTCGTGAATTGTTTGAAAAAAAATTTCCTTTAAAATCATATATCATTCTTAACAAATTCGATACAGATCAATTTTATGAATTATTGTCATATAATGTTGAAGTTGTTGACAATTTGACTTTTTCAGATAAAACAATGGTATTCTTATTATTAAAAAACATGTCACTACAAAAACTATCAGATGAAGAAAAAAAAGCTTTAAATGTGAATCATATAAGATATAATAATAATACATATAATAACTTGAATATCTATTATACAAATTTTGCCAATGGCAAATATTGTAATTTAATTAATGGTAAAAAATTTGATACATATCTAATTAATTGTGTAAATTTAATAAAACAAAGAATAAAAAATCCATTAACTATTGATGATATATACACACCTGAAAATCCTCAAACACTTATAATAACAACTGATTATACAGAAATAATTTCTAATGTTGAAAAATTGTTAAAAATTTTATATCAATACGATACTGTAAATGATAGATATTTAAGTGATGTATGTGTAGAAGATAATAACATGATCTTATATTTATTGTTTATAAATAAGATTCATATTTTACTTGAAATATTAAATACAACAACTCATGAAACATCTCAACCAGATATTACAGCTTTAATAAGAACAAAAATTAATGAAGATGATATTAAATATAGTTTCAATATGTATTTATTTTTAACAGATGGTTTATATAAATATGAAAAACAAACTTTAAAAGGTGATGCACTTAATACAGCTAAAGATAATATTAATCGATACTTAAAATACAAAAAAGAAGATATGTATAATGAATTTTTAAATGAAATGTTAAAAGTTATAAATATTGCACATTCTATTAATAAACAATTTTCTAAAACATTTTCACAAGATATAATTGCAAATTTTATAACAAATTATTTTAATTTTGGTAAACAAAAATATTTTATATTAAGTAAAAATCGGATATACACAACCTTGTTGGAATCTGATTATTTAATTGATATAGAAAAAACAGACATATATGAAGATGATTTAGGCAATAATTTAACACCAAAATATAAAGGACAATATAAAATATTAATATCACAAAAACTAGCAGTGTATAAAGGAGAAAAGTATAGTGATTGTGGCGAGAGTACAATTTTAAATATTTTTAATTATTTATTATCACATACAGATAAGAAATTTCATAATAAATTTAAAATAGAGTTATTACCAGCTGATAGTGAAATAAGAAGATATTATGAAAAATATGGAACATTTGAAAATTTATATAATGAGTTTTTAAAAAAATCAAATACTGAAAATTTTGGAAATGAATTCTATTCATTTTTTTCAGGAAAAGAAGGAATAGAATATGGTAAGCTAATTAAGTGTGATATAAGTCCATCTATCAGAAATGTTCTTGAAATTTGTAATATGTTAATGCAAAGAAATGATAATAAATTTAAAACATTCGAAGAATTTGTAAAATATTTCGATGGAAATAATACTATAATTTTGAATAATGTGGGTTCAGGGCCGGTAGTGGTAGTAAAAATTAACAATGAAATAACTATGAATTTTGATGAAGGACATGCGGCAATTAAATATAATTCAGCGTCATCTGCTGATGAATTATTTATTGAAGATAATCTTTTTATACAAGAAGATATTGAATTTTTTAATCTTACAGAAGATGATTTTTTAAACTTATTATATAGTAAAGAAAATTCTGATTCTGGTAATAATTTAAGTGATATATTACCAGTACATAAATTATTATTATATTCTGAAAATATTCATGTGTTTTCATATTTTTTTGAAAAAAAGTGGTTAGATAAATTAATTTTAATATGTACAAAATATAATATTGGAAATAAAATAATAGATAATAATAATGATAATGATATGACTATATTATCACATGCATTAATTAGGTATCCGTTTGTACATAAAGATTTATATAGGAAATATGAAGATTTAATAATTGAATTACTTAAACGAACAAATAATATAAATAATTTATTTACTTATATAGGTGATACAAATTATACTCCATTATTGTTTGCATTAAATAATATACCAGTTATGCCAATTAATGAGTATAATATACAAATAATTAATACATTAATAGATAAATCAAATGTTAATATACAAAATAATTTGGGTTTTAATGCTTTAATGGTAGCCATCTTGCAAAAATACGATAAAACTATAATTATAAAACTAATAGATTTATCAGAAGTTAATACACAAAATAATAGGGGTGAAAATGCTTTAATGATGGCATTAATGTCTTTCAGATTCAATGAGTCTAATATACAAATAATTGATAAACTAATCGAAAAAACAGACGATTTAAATGTAATAGCAGAAAATGGTCATACTGCTTTAATGACTGCCATCTGGAATTGGCAATATAAAACTACAATTCAAAAACTAATAGTTAAATCAAATGTTAATATACAAAATAATAGGGGTGAAAATGCTTTAATATATGCCATACAAACTACAAATTCAAACAAAAATGAAAATGTTTTAGTAACAACATTATTGTTAGAACATGGTGCTGATATTTCCAAATTAAATGAGTATCAAAAATCTGTTTTAAAACGACAAAATATAGATTATGAATCAATACATGATAAATTTTTAAAATCAAAAGGAATACAAACTGGTGGTGCATATTATTATAAATATTTAAAATATAAAAATAAATATCTAGCATTATGTAAAAATCAATCTTTGCATTTTTTGAAATGAAAATAATTAAAAATTCATACTAACTAATCTATCTTTTGGATATCTTTGCCAATATCTCTTAACTAAATCATCTGGTAAATCATATACATTATTAAAATCATCATATAGATAAAAATGTTCATGTGATAATCCATTAAATAAGCCTACTACAAGAAAAATAGCAAATAATAAAAATATTATTTTAATTATATCCATTTCTATAATTAAAATATTTAAAATTTATTTATTAATTTGATAATTTTATTAATTCTACTTCTTCTATAGTATTAATTGAATCTATAGTTTCCATTGATATTGTATCATAATTATCATCATTAACATTTTCTAAATCGGTTTCATCATTGCTTAAAAGTTTTGTTAAATCAATATATTTTTTATCATGTTTATATTTTTTATTGTTTTTTAATTTTAATTCCAATCTTTTAATATCTCTAATTAATTCTAATTGCTTGGTTTTTTCTTTTTCCATTTCTAGTTTAATATCCGTTAAGTGGTTTATTGGTGTTTTAACACCAATCCCATTTAACATTCCTACATCTTTTTTATATTTTTCTAAACCGGTTAAAGGATAATCATTTTTATTAAAATTCATAATTACTTGATCTATATATAAATATTAATAATAAAACATAAACATTCAATCGCCATTTAATATTAAAAATATTATTTATAATAATAGTATGTTGACTCTCATATCCTTTAACATGTTTGAAAAAATATAAAAAAGATGTATAAATGTTAAATGGGATTTGTGTTAAAACACAAATAAACCGTTTAAAGGATAATAATTAAATGTTTTATTTATTCATTAAAATTCACAATTAATACGCATATTTTATCTTTTTAACTGATTTAGGAAAAGTAAAAAAAATTGATTATATAAATGCATATAATCTATAATTTATTTTGAAAAACAATAAAAAATGTCATCTGATCTTGATTTTCTTCTTGAAAATGCTCCTTCTGAAGCATATCGTGAAAAACTTTCAGCATTGCTGAATCAAAAAGATATGCAAATTACAGCTAAAGAATCAGTAATAAACCAACAAATGGATATAGTTAAAAACACAAATCGAATCACAAAAGATATTAAAGAGAAACTAAAAGTTATCTCAACTTTTATGGAAACAATTACTCATTTTTGTCCTACATCAGAACCTACTATCTTTGGATCGTTTGTTCGAACTCTTTTTGAAAGAGTTTTTACACCTATTTATGATCCTGACAGTAAAGGTTATGCAAATAGCATTAATCATGATGTAGATCTATATGTATATCCAACTAGTTTTAATTACAATCCATCTGATTTCAAGACATTCATACAAACTCTAAAGCTACATATTAAATTGAAGAATGATGTTTTTGTTGACAATTTTAAAATTCTATCTATAGTTGATAAAACTATTACAAATTCTAGTAAAGTTAGCGAACAAGCTAGAAAAATATTAAAGGATTTACCACATTATGTTATTATTTTTGGAAATGGTACTGACTATATAAAATGTGACGTTTTGGCTTATAAGATTGATAGAGATAATATTTGGACAAATGAATTTGATGTTAATTCGCTAGAGTTTTCATGTAATGGAATTAAGTCTGCAAAAAATTTTATTAACGTTATTAGCAATATTGTTAACAAAACTGCAACATGTAATGTTAATTTTAATATAATTATGCGTGACTTGATGTCACGTTCTTTAAACAGATCACAAAAAATCCCATTATTAAATGAAATTCTCTTTTTCAGTACTATGCGAACAAAGATTCTCAGTATTGGATATGAATCGATTACTTCTAATATTGGATTTTTATCTTTGACTGTGGAAAAAGAAAGTCCATGTGAGATTACATCCCAACCAGCACCATTTATTAAAATGGAACTAGTATGCGGCCATCAACTTAGTTTGATGGCAATCGCTGGAATTATTAATGTAAGATCATCTGAATTTACTGAAGCAATTCCATGCCCCTATTGTAGAAAATCTCTGATTCCAAAACTTGTAAAAAATGCACCTGTAAAAATTACAAACCCAATTATTATTGATACAGAACCACCGGTAGCAATTTCTCTACAAAAATACGATATTTCAGATGAAATTATTTCAGAAGAAAATATTGCATATGTACAAGGTTTGATCTATGGATTAACACCAGAACAAGTATTGTCTGGACGCTTTGATTATACCCTAGTTGAATAAAAACAGAGTTTGTCCTAACTAGAGTTAATCCTATCTGAGTTATTCCTAACAGAGTTTTTTATTTCAAAAAAAACTGAGTTATTCCTATCTGAGTTATTCCTAACAGAGTTTTTTATTTCAAAAAAAACTGAGTTTGTCCTAAACAGAGTTTTTTATTTCAAAAAAAACTGAGTTTGTCCTAAACAGAGTTTTTTATTTCAAAAAAAACTGAGTTTGTCCTAAAC
>Ga0164294_10000261_pt1 | contig 49566 bp, 44 predicted proteins | sample GEODES005metaG_FD_111479 | JGI IMG/M metagenome (GOLD analysis project Ga0164294, IMG submission 111479) | Oligotrophic lake water microbial communities from Sparkling Lake, Wisconsin, USA - GEODES005 metaG | ecosystem: Environmental > Aquatic > Freshwater > Lake | place: USA: Sparkling Lake... | reverse complement strand
GGGTTCGTGTCTTCTTCGTTTTGCTTTCATTTTGTGTGGTTTAGGTTGGGTTCAAGACCCGCGCCCGACCACCACAATCATAGCTTAGCCCCTGGCCCGAATTTCGGGGTCCGCCTCAGAGGGCAAAACCAGGGCATGAAAAATACGCCTTGTGGATAATTGACGAAATTCGACGAATGGCCCAAAATACAGGTAGTTCGATTGACTTCCCCTACTGTAAGGCAAGGACTAGGCCAACAGCCTAGTAGGTAAAAAGTGAACTCTCCCCAACACTGGGGGGCTGGCAGCGGCAAAGTAAGGGCCTGAGCCGCCATCGGTGACTGTCGCCCGGAAAGAATTTGAAGTTCCAGGTGTGATCCCGTGTTCAGCGCCACACTTCCCTCCCCGTCAGCTCGCTAGCCATCTGTTTCAGCGCCCACCCCGATGAAATCTCCTCGCTGCGGTAAGCAATTGGTGGATCACGTCAGTCTTGCGCATTGGGCTGTAACACGCTTGAATAAAAGAGTTTCACAGCCGCCACACACCTGATGACAAACCCAAAAATCGCCAAGTCCTTGTTGTTCGTTTTTGTGATGGGGCTCGTTTCGTGTGCGACACGCCAGGCAGTGCCAACAACTCAGGCGCCTGCGGACCTCGCCTCGACTCCAAACGCGCTTCCCAGCGAAACCGCGCTGCCCGAGTTGCCCGATGATGGGATTCGCATGCCTGATTTGTTTGGGATGCCGAGTTCGGACGACTTCCGTTCATCGCGTTCGCCAAGTGTTCGGACAGAGGGCTCCGGCAGCGTGATTTCTCGCCCACCGACCGACCCACCATCTCGGGTCAAGCCGGGCAACACGCCTCCGCAGTGATCCGTGCGAAATTCCGTGGTGCTTCCGGGCGGCTCAGCGCTGGTTGAAGCGTGACATCTCGCGCTGAGCTTCGCGCAATTCGACTTTTTCCTTCAGATCTTGGCGTTGGTCGGAGTGGGTTTTCCCCTTACCGACACCGATTTCCACCTTCACGCGGCGGTCTTTCCAATAGATCCGCAGGAGGGGGAGCGAGCATCCCTTGACCGCAGTAGCGTTCGCGAGCTTTAGGATCTCCCGCTTGTGCAGCAGCAACTTCCTCGGGCGTTTCGCTGCGTGGTTGAACCAGTCGCCGGCGGTCTGCCACGGCTGGATGTCGCAACCATAGAGAAAAACTTGGTTATTCTCCACTCGGGCAAACGCATCCGAGACGTTGACTTTACCGGCACGGATCGATTTGACCTCACTGCCTTTCAGCACCAGTCCAGCCTCATATTTTTCCGTGATATGGAAATCGCGCCCGGCCTTGCGGTTCGTTGCGATTTCCGTGCTCATGGCAAGGTGATCCGATTTCGGAACAACCGATTATGGGGATTCCCGCTGAATCAGCTTAATTTTACCCTCGATGATTTCGGTGAGGGCAATATCGCTCACGCCCATGCTAGGACGAACCGCAATCAAGGGAGAACGTCCACTGTTCAACTGCCTGACGCGTTGGGAGACCAGATTGACCAACACCAGCGGGTCGGTGACGATTTCAGAGGCTTTATCGAGGAGATCACTTTTCATAGGAGAACCGGGAAATCGCGAAGTCGGCGGTGCTTGTTCAAACGAAATGACGTTATCGGGAAGCAGAGTCGGATGTTCTTCGCTCAAAATAGGATATTCAAACAGAGTTTCCAGCATTGACGCCGGGCTGATGGTCAAACCAGAAAATTAGCCTCGTGACAAGCCTTATCTGGTTCTTTTTTGAATAACCACTCTCACTTCGGCATGAGATCGATCCCAAATTTCCTGAGAATTGCCACCGTGAGCCAAAAGAAACCGACCGTCAAAAGGCAATTGGCCGCGAGTGCGACCCAAAACCCCCAGCCACTGCGCAGCATCCATGGCAGGATGAGGAACATCGGCAAGGTGGGCAGCACAAACCAGAACGTGCCCTCGGCATGATTGGCGAGTCTTGCGGTCGATTGCCCTGCGTGATGCATCCAAATCATCGCGATGAGCGAGGTCAGCGGCAGTGCGATGAGCAGAGCGGAGACGCGATCGTTGACGAGCTGGATTTTATTAACGAACAGGATCACCAGGGCGCTGACGACCAGTTTGCCGAGATCCAGCGGCGTGAAAGTGAGGATTTTATCCCAAGGAATGCGGTTCATAAGTGAGGATGCTTGCGACTGGGACCAGCATGAAGATATGTTGTGCGCATGCAAGTGGCCTGTTGGTTTTGTTCTGTGATCATGCTGATTTCCACCTTGGCACCTGGTGGTCAAATTTCTCAAGGGCTGGGCAGCCTCAGCCCGAAGCAAAAAGCAGCCGTTGGTCGGAAAATTTGGCAAAACGAGTGCGCAGGGAGTGTTGCGGGCCTCACCACTTGGAATGCAGGTGAAGAGTTTCCATCGCTGGGCATCGGTCACTTCATCTGGTATCCCGCAGGCTTTCGAGGGCGCTTTAGCGAGAGCTGGCCTCACTTTATCGACTTCGCCCGCAAGCAAAGGGTGCCGATCCCTGCCATCGCCCGTGAGCCGCACAGCCCATGGAATTCCAAGGCCGAGTTTCAGAAAGACTTCAAGGGAGCCCGCATGAGCGAACTCAGGAAATGGCTTTCCGAAAATGTGCCCCTGCAGACCGATTTCATCATTGTAAGGTCACGCGAGGCCTTGCCCAAGATTCTAGCGGCTGCACCTGCGAGCGAGAAAATGCGGATTCAGGCAAATTACCACAAAGTCTCTAGTACCCCGCACGGGACCTACGCGTTGATTGACTACGTGAATTTCAAAGGCGACGGCACCCAAGTCGCAGAGCGCTATCAGGGATACGGCTGGGGCTTGCTGCAGGTGCTCGGCGGGATGAAGGATGTCGCCAGTGGCCACGCCGCAGCGGTGGAATTTTCCGCATCCGCCAAGCGCGTCCTCTCACGGCGAATCGCCAACTCCCCCTCTGCCCGCGGCGAATCCCGCTGGCTCGATGGGTGGCATCACCGTTGTGAAACCTATGCAAAACCCCTATGATTTAGCAGCAGGTCGAGAAACTGCCATTTCAACGCCGCAATCCGCTCCTCTCAAAAATGGAAAATCCACTAGGACACGACAAGCTCCAGGCTCTTGAGCAGCGCATGGCAGCCCTTGGCTTGGTGGATGCTGACCTGCTTGAGAAATTTGTTCGAGGCTCGGGCGCGGGTGGGCAGAAGATCAACAAGACCTCGAACTGCGTTTTCCTGAAGCATTTACCGACCGGTGTTTGCATCAAATGCCAGATGGACCGCTCACGAGAAATGAATCGCTTTCTCGCGAGGCGCGAGCTTTGCCAACAACTCGAGGCGATCCGTGAAGGCCGCGCCATCGCCAAGACCCAAGCGATTGAAAAAATGCGGCGCCAGAAACGCCCTCGTTCGCGCAACTCGAAGATTCGATCGGTGAACGACAAGCGCGTTCTATCCCATAAAAAATCCCTGCGCCGCAGTCCACCTGGGGATTGAGGTTAGGCTCCATAGCCCGGACGACGGGGCTCCATAGCCCGGACGATGGGGTTCCAAAGCCCGGACGACGGGGTTCCATAGCCCGGACGACGGGGCTCCCTAGCCCAGACGACGGGGCTCCCTAGCCCGAACGACGGGGTTCCCTAGCCCGGACGATGGGGTTCCAGTGCCCGGACGACGAGGTTCCATAGCTCAGACGATGGGGCTCCATAGCCCGGACGACGGGGCTCCATAGCCCGGACGATGGGGCTCCCTAGCCCGGACGACGAGGTTCCCCAGCCCGGACGACGGGGCTCCAGTGCCCGGAGCGATCTTGCAGTCGGCGGCGTAGGCGATGGCGATTGTTTCCTTGTGGACGCCGCGTCCGATGCAATAGCTTTTGGCCATGGCGGGCTTGGGTTGTATCTTGATGTTGGATAGGTCGCAGAAACCTCGTGCTTCTGCGACAACCCATGAAAATCCTAAGTACGCCACGCCTTTTTCCCAAGGCTCCACCCACCAACGGCTTCGGCCATCAAATCTCGGGAAGTGATTTCGCCAAATCCTGTTATGACATCGGTGCTGCCGGTGTACTTGTTGATGATCGCTGGTGCCGTTTTGCGCTGGATTGGATTGATCCGCAGGGAGCATGACGAGGGCGTGATGCGTGCCATTTTCTTGGTGATGCTGCCGTGTTTTATCTTGGATAAAATTCTCGGAAGGGAAGAACTGCGATCGGGCTCGGTGGTGTTATGGTCGATAGGCCTGGGCTTCGGAATGATCATGGTCGGAATCGCGATCGGCTTGGTGGTGGGCCGCTTGCTTGGCCTTGAGCGCGGCACCGGCATGCGCACCTTCGCTCTGAGCACAGGTTGCCAAAATTTCGGATTCACCGCCGCCCCCGTGATTGAAATTCTTTGGGGCCCCGGAGCGCTCGCGTTGCTGTTCGTTCACAACATCGGAGTGGAGTTCGCGATTTGGTCGGTCGGAATCATGCTCATGAGTGGGGAGCGGGGAATCCCATGGCGTAAACTCGTAAACGGCCCAGTTGTGGCAGTGACCATTGGCCTGACCCTTGTCGCGCTCGGGCTGGATCAACAAGTGGTGGGCCCAGGACGCAAGGCCATTTCGATGATTGGCACAGGGGCATTTCCTCTCGCGATTTTCATCACGGGTTGCACCATGATCGACTTGGTCAAATCCGAGAAACCCAGTTGGAAAGTGATTCTAGGGGCAATCCTCGTCCGCTTGATTTTGGCGCCGCTGGCCATCTTGTCCGCCGCCAAGTTCTTACCGCTGTCCGTGGGATTGCGGCAAGTCCTCGTCGTCCAAGCGGCAATGCCTGCTGGGCTTACATCAATTTTGTTAGCGCGAATTTACGGTGGGCGGCCGGCAGTGGCCGTTCAAGTCGTGATCGCAACCACGTTGCTCAGTTTGTTGACGCTGCCGTGGATCATCACTTGGGGCGGGGCATGGGTTGGGCTGAAAGCATGGTTGCATTAGGGGCCCAAGCCATCGTTTAATCTTATCAATGAACGACCACTCCGCGATTCTGATCGACCTCGCGCTTGCCGAAGACCTTGGCAGCGGCGATGTCACCTCGCTCTATTTCATTCCAGAAACCTGCAGGGCACGTGCATTTGTGGTGGCCCGCACGGAGGGTGTGGTTTCGGGCGTGGAGATTGCAGTCCGAGTTTTCGGTCAAGTCGATCCGACGCTTGAAGTGGAGGCTCTGATTGCCGACGGAAGTCGAGTGGGTGCCGGAGCACTGCTGGTCCGGATCGAGGGTTCGGCACGCTCCATCCTAACCGCTGAGCGAACCGCTCTCAATTTCGTTCAACATCTCAGCGGAGTTGCGACTCTAACAGCCAAGTACGTGGGAATCATCAAAGGCACTCGCGCCCAGATATTGGACACTCGGAAAACCACCCCAGGCTATCGGCTGCTTGAGAAGCAGGCGGTTCTCCATGGTGGCGGCACCAATCACCGTCTCGGACTCTACGACCGGGCCATGGTGAAGGACAACCACCTCATTGCGGAAGGTGGCCTTGAGGCACTCCAAGATTCCATTCATCGCCTCAAGTCCGAGCGTCCAGACGTTGCGATCGAATTGGAAGCCGATCACCTTGAGCAAGTCGTTTCCTTCCTGAGCCTCGAAGGGGTGGACTTTATTTTACTCGATAACATGCCACCTTCCCAGCTTCGGGCGGCAATGATAATGCGTGGTGAGAGGAGCAAGCCCCAGCTCGAGGCCAGTGGCGGGATCACGTGGGTGAACCTCCGTGAGATCGCCGAGACCGGTGTCGACTTCATTTCGGTGGGTGCCCTCACCCACTCGGCTCCGGCGCTTGATGTTGGCCTCGACTTCGACATGCTCTCATGATGCCCGGCCTTTCCAGCCGCGAAGATTTCAACGCAGCAGCGAACGAATTTCCCGAGCCATTCCGTTTGCTCATCCGCGAATCCGTGGGTTCGACGAACGACGAAATCCGCTTGTTGGCCCAAGCCGGTGCCGCTGATGGCCTGGTTTTACTGGCCGAACAGCAGACCGCAGGACGTGGGCGCCGAGGCGCAGCTTGGTTCTCCCCCGCCGGAGAATCCCTCGCATTTTCCATTCTTGTCCGTCCCACCGTACCCAAGGCACTGTGGCCCCGCTTGGCATTAGCCGCCGGCGTCGCCGTAGCGGAAGCCATCGAAACCTTCGGGCTGCAAGCTGGAATCAAGTGGCCCAATGACGTCTGGATTCGCCAACGCAAGGCCGCTGGAATCCTTGTGGAAGCTGGGCCAGATTTCGTGGTGGTGGGGATCGGGTTAAACGTCAACACCACCCGCTTCCCGCCGGAAGTCGCAGAAATCGCAACCTCGCTAAAAAATGAAACCTCCCAGTCATTTTCAAGGGCCGCCGTCTTGGGGGCGATTCTGAGCAAATTCGCGAGGCGCCGCCAAGAAATTGACGAGGACTTCGGGAGCTTGATTGCCGCAGTGCAGCAACGTTGCGTCTTGACCGGCTACCGAGTGAAGCTTTCCACCTCAACTGGCGGACAAGTGGGCTTGGTCGAGGGGATTTCATCTACCGGAGAACTGCTGCTGCGCACCGACGCAGGACTCGAGCGCTTAATCCAAGCCGACGAGATTCGAATCATTTGACCATGAAATCCTTGGTTTATTTCGGCGCAAACCGAGTCCACAGTGGTCCGATGAAAGTGAATTTCACCCACTGGATCGCCGCCGTTTGCTGTATTTCCTTTATTTCCTGCGCTGCATTTCACTCGAAGCCAAATCCTCAGCCCCCGGAAAAATCCAATTCCACCTCAGTTGGCCCCGAACTGATCGGGCGCGTCGCGTCGATCCCGGCCGATCGCCGCTTTGTTTTGGTACAAAGCTACGGAAAGCTAAAGCTTGAGGTCGGCCAAATTCTCACCACCCGCGGACCGGATCAACGGACCGCAAACCTCCTTGTCACTGGCGAATCGCTCGGTGAATTTTCCGCCGCCGACGTCCAAGCTGGCCTCATCGAAGTGGGTGACGCCGTCTACTTGATCCGTGCAGCCCCCCAAACATCGCCGAATCCAGCGCCAGAACCCGCCCAAAACCCCTAGGAAATCCTGTAATCCTAGTTTTTAAAAAATAATCAAGGTTTACGGAATTCTTTTCTTTCAAAACCTCTTAGGTTGCATTATTTTTAAAAAGTCCCCGCTCGAAAGAGCAAAATATTAAGTTTTAGAGTTGATCACTTCTCGGGTTACCGATAGCTTCTCTAATACGATGGATGGGATTGTCCCATTAATTATCAATTAATTATCCCATTCCATGAACCATACAACCAGCCAAAATGAAAAATATCAATGCCCCAGTCACATCGACTTTGGTCGACACCGACCGTCTCGCTGACTTCGTCCTGTTCACACAGCGGAGTTGCATCCTGAACCTATCCACCGAACTGAACAAAGGGAATGTCTCATTCCCTCAGTTTTTCCTCCTCACCTATCTGTCCAGTGAAGAATATCTCACGATGTCCGACATTGCCAAGAAAATGGGGCATTCGACCGCAGCCGCGACCGGCTTAGTCGATCGCTTGGAGAAACTCGCCTATGTCGAACGCGCTCATGCCGCTGAAGACCGCCGCAAAATCATGGTCCGCATCACCACCAAGGGAACCGAACTGGTTTCAAAAATGCGGGGTGAGATCTCGAATGACCTTGCCGGCATCTTGGCCGACATGGACGAAGATCAAGCCGATGCCTTCGAGCACACCAAGCGGGCGATTCGCGGACGGGCCATCGCTTAATGGCGAGTTCCCCATCTGAATAAAGCCGCTTGGCGAATCCACAGCGCCTCCGCTATCCTACCCGGGTGACGGAGGCGCTTTCTTTTCTCGATTCCATTCATTTCATCCCCGGCATTCGCGCTGGATGGATCGAGCGCGTCACCGATTTGCCCATCACGGGCGACCGAGATCAGGCCATGGCCCAACTTCGCCCATGGCACACTGCGGCGCTTGAAGATTCAACGGGTTCCGCTGCCAATTGGTGGCGTGCAGAGCAGATTCACGGCACCGAGCTTGCAGTGGTCCCAGGCAGCGCGACCATCATCGCTCCCGATGGTTTACCTGTGGTTCCTGGGGTCGATGGGCTCATCTCGTGCCAACCCGGGATCGTCCTCTCGATTTATGTCGCCGACTGCGGTGCCATCTGGCTCGCCGACCGTAAATCATGCGGCGTCGGACTGCTCCATTCTGGAAAAAAAAGCACCGAGGGCAACATTCTCGAAAAGGCCATCACCGCCATGCACGACCATTTTGGCACCCGCCCTGACGATGTCGTCGCAGTGCTCAGCCCCTGCATTCGCCCGCCCGACTACGAGGTCGACTTTGCTGCTGACATTGGAAAACAAGCCGCAAGCATCGGCATCGGCCACTTTGTCGATTGCGGGCTCAATACTGCATCTGATCTAACACGCTTTTATAGCTACCGGAAAGAACTCGGGAAAACAGGCCGCATGATGGCTTGGATTACGTTAGACCCCCAGTCATGAACTCATTGACACTCCACGCTCCTGCCAAAATCAATCTCTCGCTGCGCATCCTTGGGAAACGCGACGATGGATTCCACGAACTCGACACCCTCATGGTCAAGTTACCGGGTTTGGCAGACGAAATTCAGTTTGATGCCAGCCCTGAATTTTCATTCGCGTGCGATGACCCCAGCGTTCCAAGCGACGAGCACAACCTCGTGGTGAAGGCGGTGCGGCAGTTTCAAGAAGCGACAGGACTGCCCGCCAGCTACCGGATTTTGCTTCGGAAAACCATCCCTCACGGTGCCGGACTCGGTGGCGGCAGCAGCGATGCAGCATCCACTTTATTAGGTTTGAACCGGCTCTATGCTCGCCCGCTCACCGAAGAAAAAATCCAAGAGATCGCCTCATCGCTTGGATCGGACGTGCCATTCTTTCTGCTACCAGGTGCGGCCCGCTGCACTGGAAGAGGCGAAAAAATCACACCTGCCCCCGCCCCAGTTCCCTTCCGCATTTTATTGCTCAAACCCGCTTTTGGAGTCCCAACTCCTGATGCCTACCGCCGGTGGAGTCAGTCACAAGAAATCCCGGGCATCCGCTACGCGCCCCAGGACCTTGCGGGTGTTCAACTCACGAACGACCTTGAACGTCCCGTTTTTGAAAAACACCGATTCCTTGCCGAGTTGAAGCAGTGGCTTCTCACCAGAAACGAAATCGCTGCCGCATTGCTGTGTGGCTCTGGATCCACCATCTTCGCTGCACTCAGCGATGGCGCCGACGCCAAGCAGATCACTAGGGCCGCTCAATGTGAACTTGATCCCGGACTTTGGTCTTGGTCTGGCCTAACAAGCTGAAAAATCTGTCAGCACTCACACGCGGTGATCGACTAGTCTAATAAAATTGAGGCGGGTGGGCGCTTGCCAAAAATCGCCGAGCCCACTCGCACATGAGTTGCGCCTTCTTCGATTGCCACCTCAAAATCATCGCTCATTCCCATGCTGAGCGAGGGAAGTTTCACCCCGTAATCAATTTCCAGAGCATCCCTCAGCTCACGGAGTTTAACAAACCATGGGCGCGAAGCTGTTGCATCAGGCCCAGGCGGCGGGATGCACATCAAACCCATGATCTCGAGGCGATCAAGAGACAGTATGGCATCCAACTCGGCTCGCAACGCATCAACCTCAAAACCCCCTTTTGAAACTTCCTCTCCCACATTCACTTGGAGAAAAACCTTGGGAAATAGCCCGAGCTCGCCCGCCACTTCATTCATGTAGGCGGCAAGCTTCGCGGAGTCCACACCGTGAACCCAGCCAAAGTTCGGAAGAAGCTTTCTCACCTTGTTCCGCTGGACCCTGCCGATAAAATGCCACTTCAACGACCCGGGGAGGCATTCGATTTTAGGCTCCGCCTCCTGCAACCGGCTTTCCCCAAATGCGACTTGGCCCGCATCCATTGCATCCCGCACGGAATCGACTGGAAAAGTCTTCGACACCGCGATCAACTCCACCTCACTGAGGTCACGGCCAGCTCGCACGCAAGCGGCCTGTATTCTCCGCCTGATATTTAGAAGATTTTCCTCTACCTCCGACATCAGCGGACTTCAGTAGACCCATTTGATAGTCCCGCAATGCGAGCCTTCTCGGTGAGACCGACGAGATCCTTGAGCACCGAAATCGATTCGCGCTTCACTGGATCTAACCCCGTTGGCCACTTGGGGGTCTCGTCCAAATCCGCGGTTTCATCCTTGGCCCGGCGCATGTACGAGCCGCTTTCGTCCGAAGGATCATAGGGCTTAAGCTTCGCGTTGGTATCAATGTCATCGAGCTTGAGCTTATAGAACGACCAAGATTTCTTATCCTCCTCGGTCATCTTTACGAACCGCGACCGACGTTCCGCATTGCGCTCTTTCTGGAGGTTGTCCGATTCCTCTAACTCTTTTTCACGGGTCTCCTTGTTCAGCGAAAGCCGATTTGCCTTCACGCGATCCTTCGTCTTGATCACATCTTGAATGATATATTCAAAATCCTTGGAAGACTTCAATCGGGTCTGGCTCAATTCTTTGAGCCGAGGGATAAACAACCCTTGCACATCGAGCGGCTTAAAATCACCTGCTGGACGGATCAGATCGTGCGGCAATGAGTGATCGAGAAAGGCCTCCCCGACGTCCAATGCATCCACCAAACTCGGCAGAACCACGTTCGCACTTACTCCATCCATTTGGGTCGAAGACCCCGAGGGACGGTAAAATTTCTGAATCGTAACCTTCAAGTACCCCGCACGATTTCTAGCAGCAAAGAGCGGTAGCATCCGACCAATATCCATCTGTTGTTGGACGGTTCCTTTGCCAAAAGTTGATGAATCGCCGACGATCACCGCACGATTGAAGTCCTGCAATGCTCCAGCGAGAATCTCGCTGGCCGACGCGCTGCTCTTATCCGTCATCACGACCATCGGCCCGGTGTAAATCGGTTTGCCGACATCAGAGTCCTTCACTTGCACCTGGCCTAGCGTGTTCTTCACCTGAACCACTGGCCCAGTTTCAATGAAAAATCCTGTCATCCTTCGCACCTCCTCAAGGGATCCCCCGCCATTGCCGCGGAGGTCCAGAACGAGGCCATCAATTTTCTCATCCATCAAACGCTTGAGAATTTTCTCAACGTCCGTTGCACAACTGACCTTGCCCTCTTCAAAGTCTGCATAGAACGAAGGAAGTGTGATCACCCCGAGGCGGTGGCTGACGCCTTTTCCAGATTTCAACTCGATCAGTTCACCGCTCGCCTGCTCATCCTTCATCTCAACCTTGCCGCGTTGAATCACTAAAATTTTCGTCTGACCCGGAGGTGCGTTGGCTGGCTCAATTTTCAACGCAACCGTAGTGCCTTCTTTACCTCTGATGAAATCAACCACCTTGTCGATCTTCATGAACATGATGTCGACCATGTCCTCTGGTTTGCCCGTGTTCAGGGCATCGACCGCAACCACGCGGTCATTGAGCTTGAGAGTTCCCTCACGATCGGCAGGCCCACCGACTACAATTCCCATGATCTTCGTGGCACCATCCTCCTCACCCTGAAGTAAGGCCCCGATGCCGACGAGCTCGTTCTTCATGACATCACGAAAGATGTTCATCTCACGAAAACTCTGGTATTCCGTGTGAGGATCGTAGGCTCGCGAAATCGTACTGAGGAAGTAGTTGGCGACCTCTTCGTCATCCACATCTTTCACGCCGGCCAAAAATCGCTTGTACCGCAGTGAGACCTTTTCCTTTGGCTGCCGATCGTGGCTTCCCGGATCAGGCTTGTCTTGTTCCTTGGCAAGTTTGGTGAGCAACTGGCGCCGCAAAGTCTCGCCCAATACCGCCTCTTTGATTTGCAAGCGCCATAAGTCCATCGCCTCCTTCTCGTCCTTTGGCCATGGGGCATCCTTGCGGCTAAGCATCACCGAATCGTTAGTGTTGAATTCAAATTCAGGGCCTTTCAAGAGCGTTTCCACCAATGCAACCCGCTCTTCCACCCGCTTCTTGAACACCTCATAAATCTCGGTCGCAACCGGCATGCTTGCACCTTTCAAAAGAAGCGTGTGAATCTCATCGCCAAACTTGGCCTTGAACCCATCGACATCCTCTTGCGTGAAATACAGCCGCTGGAAATCAAGATCCTTGAGATAATCGTCCAAAAACCGGCGACTCAGCTCTTCATCAAAGGGCAATTTGGCAAAGTGGCTATTTTGTAACATGATCGCCATTTGCCTCCCCACCTCGTTGAAGTCCGCTTGTTGCGCATTTGCGAAACAGGTAACCGAGAAAAATGCGACTGCGGCGATTGCATTTCGAAGGCGGAGCATGGTCATGGGGTTCAAACGAATCAGGGGTGAAGATGTTTCAATAAGCTGCCATGAGTTTGACCGATGTCGAATGCAAAAGCCGAAATCCGGCAGGCAACTCGACAGAATTTTCAACGAGCCTTGCGACAAAAAGCGGACCAGTGGACGTTCGTTGTCTACCATCCTTCGAAAGTTGTACTGCGAACCAGCGGGCAAGAATGATGCGGCGTCCACAGGAGTGATTCACGCCGATCACATCAGCCCGATTTGCGCCAAAACCTCCGTCACCGTCCAAATGAAAACGACGATCAAAGCGACAATATAAACTTTCGCGGCAAATTCGATGGATGAACGAGTCATGGCACCCGTGTTTATGCGCAGACTCGGGATTCGCCAAGGGAAATAGTCATGTCCATTGCGAACCTTACGAACCGAAGCCACCGGCCTCAAATTGGATTCAGCCTCGCGATTTCTGGCACTTCGGACACCAATAAGTCGCCCGCTGGCCCAGCACCTCATGGCAAATCAAGGTGCCACACTTTCGGCAAGGCTCACCTTTTCGCCCGTAGACAAACAACCGCTGTTTGAAATAGCCCGGCTGCCCATCGGAATTCAAAAAGTCACGCAGAGTCGTCCCCCCTTCCTTGATCGACGCCGCCAGAACCTTGCGGATCGACACAACGAGCTTGCCCGCCTGAGACCTCGAAACGTGCGCGGCTGGGGTTTGTGGCAAGATCCCCGCATGAAACAAGGCCTCGGAAGCATAAATATTTCCCACCCCCACCACATGCTTCGCATCCATGATCACCACCTTGATGGCCGATGCACGCCCAGCACAAGCCGTCGCGAGGTGCCCAACGGTGAAGCCACGTTCCAAGGGCTCTGGACCGAGTTTCTTCAGCAGCGGATGTTCCATGGGGTCGCCTTTTAGGCGCAGCACCAAACCAAAACGCCGAGGATCGTGAAACCGCAACTGCTTGCCACTCGCCAACGTGATGCCCACATGATCATGCTTTTTCCATTCCTCTGCTGGATCACTCACCCGCAGGCTCCCCGACATCCCTAGATGGATCAAAAGCGTCGAGCCATCGTCGATGCTCAGAAGCAAGTACTTCGACCGCCGCAATACGCCCAGAATGCAGCGCCCCACCAACTTCGTGATGTCACGCGAAACCGGTTGGCGAAGGTCTCGGCGCCGAACGATCAGTTCCTTGATTTGCACCCCGGCCACATGTGGCTCGATACCGCGTCGGGTGGTTTCAACTTCAGGAAGCTCGGGCATGATTCAAATCGAAGGTTGCAGGCACCACCCAGCACGCGCGGGGCCTCGGCGTCGAGCAAGAATCATCGCCTTGCCCAACTCACGGCCCCACACCACCCATGTGAATTTCCCTGAGTGGCATCCGCGATTCCTGCCGTTCTATTTAACTTGCTCCAGAAGCAGGCATAGGCCCCCACCCAGATGAAACAAACGAAGGCGACCACAAATCCTGCTGACATGCCGTCGCGATGCGTATCGGCGATATATCTCATCAGAGCTTACGAATGATGGCCATGACGATAAAGGACAATGATTTTTTCGCTTAATCTCCCAGACCGTGGATGCCGAGTGCGAAGATCGTGGGGAACATGTTCGCTATGAAAAAATATCCAAGGTAATGTGCAAATTGAACCCAAGCCGATTGAGCAAGCGTGAGATGGAGCTCCTTTTGAAAGTGCTTATCCATCACATTGATCATGCCATTGCAAAACCGCTAAAGCAGAAAAAGCGAACTGACGAGCGCAAAGGTGACAAGATCATTTTTTCCGTTAGGAGCATTGAAAACGCCTGAGTTAGATCGATGGCAACGTCAAAGCCTCATCATGCTGCATCCACGCACCTACAAGCTATCGCATCGCGATGAAAGGAACAAACCTTTCAATCAGACTCCAGGAACCTGAACCACCTTGGTATACTGATAGGAATTCTTCGCAAGAAACTCAGCTTTCTTGCTGTCATTCGCAAATTTGCGCTTGCTGATCTGATCGATCCCAAAATCTGAAATCACCGTGACGGAAATCTCCACCGCCCTGAGGCGACCTGCTGCAACCTGAGCATTCACAGGGTCCGTGACTATCCCAGTTCCAGTTACCCGGAAACTTTTTACATCACCACTGCCAGCCCCAATCCGAACAGGGATGTTGGTCAAGACTGCGGGTCTCGTAGGATCCGTGGTATCTGAGGCCTGAACGTGGAACGTGAGGGTGAATTGATAAATGTTTTCGCAGAGGAAATTGGGTTTATTTGAAATGGTTGCCGCAGAATAAAATCCAGTGAACAAAGGATCTAGATAACTGGCCGGATTAAGTGAATTGGTAGCTCCAAGCAACTGAGTGAAGGTGGCGTTCGGATCGACTAACTTACGATTCAAAACATAGGTCTTAAATTTCGAACCGGAAGATTTTGAATTCACAGGGTCGCGAAATCTCATCAAGTATGCGACACAAGAAACATCACCCCCTTTATCAAAACTCGGGTCACCTGCGTTCCCATCGTAGCGATCGGTTGCTCCGGTGAAAAACATGAGCCTCGATGCATTCGAACTCACGAGAGAATCCCCATGCGTCGAAAGTTCCGGATCCAAAGTTGCCTGGCACCAATCGTTGTTGTTGCCACTTCGAACCACGAAAGCCTCTAGGTCGCGAGCGATGTAGTCGATTGCCATTTTGCCCATGTGAGAAGCACGCAGTTCAGCGCGACTGCGATTCCATGTCTCAAGCGCCACCGAAGTGACCGAGACGAGGACCGTGACAATGATCGAGGTGATGGCCATGGCGACCATCAACTCCATGAGGGTGAATCCTGCGCGGCGAGCGATGCGTGAAAATCTCATGAGTTAAAATGTGGTTCCGGCTTGGATTGAGGCGATTGAGGAGTCCATCTGATCTGGGCTGCGGAATACCGACACCCAGCCATTTCGCCAAACCACGAAGCCACCAAAGTCACGCTTCCCAGACCCAGCAACTTTGGGTTTAACGGTAGCACCCGCATTTGGCGGACGAACTCCAGCCCCGATCACAAAGGTGGATGGCGCAGACGCTCCTAGGGTATAAATTCCTTCTGCGTTGAACTCGTAGTAATAGTAGTCGCCCGCATAGGAGGCTTTCACGTTAGACAGAGTCATGGTGTCGATGGGTCCTGCTTTGTCCTGATCCTTCTTGCTGAACGTCTGGCTAAAAAATGTTTGGTCGGGCAGCGTCACACCGCGGCTGGATAAAATCCAACTTCCTGGCTTCGGCAGCAACGTGACGGAATCAATTTCTTCCGAAACAATCAGAATGCGACGCAGGTTGTCCGCTGGATTGTTGGTTAAGGATTTGGCCACGAGGATCCGCGTTTTCGTCCGCTGACCGATTGCCATTGTGCGCGCTTCTTCAAACATCGACCCTGCAGAGGCCACCCCACTGGTCACGCCTTTGCCGCCCATGCCGCCAATGCCGATGGCTCCAGCCGTCATCAGGATCGACATGATGGCAATCACCACCAGCATTTCCACCAAGGTGAATCCTCGGTCAGATTTTTTGAGACCACCTCTGGATTTTAAGAAGTTCATGTTTTGCGAATCGGGTTTAAATTAAAATGATTGGGCTCGATTGATTCCGCAAGAGTAAAAGTGGACCTGGACGAGTCAGAAACCTAGAGTTTGGGCGAATTTCTTCCGCTGGAAAACACCAAGATGGGCTTACATGCGCACGGCGAGATTCCGAGTAAAAACCGGATTCTTGGCGGCAAATTTGGTAGTGAACGCCGGAGACGACAAGTAGTTCATCGTATTTGCTGGGAGCGAATAAAATTCCGCAGCAAAAGGAATAACTGCCTCCGATTGCTTAAAAACGGCTTCGCTGACTTCCGTTCCAGTTTTCGGATTCAGCAGCTGCTTCACTCCGTCAGGTCGGGTGTCCATGACGAGCTTGCCACCTTGAAAAAACAGTTGCTTGCACTTCACCAAGAACAACGGCCCTTCGATTGCTTTCAAATCATTCGCTAACTCGGTATCCGCTCGGGCGCGCATCATCGGAACCACCACGTAATCTTTGCCAGCAACTTTGCCAGTGATCGATGGGCATGGCTGAAGCGTCTTGTCGCTGCGGGGCGTTTGCGTGAGATCTCCTCGATACTGGTAAACGAAAAGTGCGTTGGGCACCTCGGAGCTCCCTTTGATGAGCTTGAGTGCATTATCAAATGGAATTTCGCCCGCAGCCATGACCTTACGACCTGAAATTAGTTCGGCTTCAAGCGCGGAAACGAGGCGATCCGCCTGCTGGACATTGAGCGACTTGCGGATCCCATCGGCAGCTGGTGTGAACACCACTAAAAAGCCGGTGAGGAGAACCGCCAACACGCCGATGGCGATCACGGTCTCAAGGAGAGTGAAGCCGGAGCGACGGGCTTGAAAATCGATTCTGGAGTCAACAGATTGCATGCACATAGGGTTTAAACAAAGAAAAGCTGGCCGAGGATACCCTCGGCAGCAAGCGCAAATACCAATACACCTCGCCTACATTGACGATTTGTTTTGCGGATACCTGCCTGCACGCGAACCGCTCATCCACAGCCATGCGGGTCCGACCATGTCACGGACATCCTTGCGGGCCGCTACCCAACCTAGCAGTTCCTTGGCGAGGGATGGATCGGCCACCAGCATGGCCGGATCACCCTCACGGCGCGGACCGTATTTGACGGGGACTTTTTTCCCGGTGACTTCTTCCACAGCGGAGATGATTTCCTTCACCGAGACACCGACACCCGTACCTAAATTGCATCGAACCGAGTCGCCGCCCGCCGCCAAATGATCCAGCGCGCGCGCATGGGCATCCGCCAAATCCTCGACGTGGATGTAATCCCGAATGCAGGTGCCATCCGGCGTGTCGTAGTCGGTACCAAAAACCTCAAGATAGTCGATTTCGCCAGTCACCGCCATCATCACGCGGGGGATGAGGTGGGTTTCTGGATCGTGATCCTCGCCGATCAGGCCGTCTGGTGAGCAGCCGCTGGCATTGAAATACCGGAGACAAGCACTGCGAAGTCCCCAAGCGGTATCGCAATCCGCCAAGATGTGTTCGACCATCAGCTTGCTCATGCCGTAGGGGTTGATGGGCTTCTGCGTGTTGGTCTCGGTGATCGGCAGCTTGTCGGGGACTCCATAAGTGGCACACGTGGACGAAAAAACGAAGACCTTGCACGCAAACTCCTGCATCACCTGGAGCAGCTTGATCGGCTCTGCGGTGTTGTTTTGGTAATACTTCAGCGGATTGGTCACCGATTCACCCACATAGGCGTAAGCGGCAAAGTGAATCACCGCGCCAAACTGATGCTTCGCAAACAAGCCGCGGACCAGCGCTTGGTCACCCACATCCCCGACGACCAATTCCACGCCCGGGTCGACGATTGCTTGGTCGTGACCGAACACCAAGTTGTCGAGCACCACGATTTTTCGACCCTGCCCAGCCAAAAGGCGCACGGTGTGAGAGCCAATGTAGCCGGCCCCGCCAGTGATCAAAATCGGTGCGTTGGAAGAAATTCTCATAAGTGTGATGGACATCAAACCAAAGCCTCCCCTCGCCTGTCAACTCATGACAAGGCCACCGCTTAGCCCATTCAGAAAATAAATTCGCAAATTCTCGAAATCACGACGATTCTCACGGTGTGAAGAAGGTATTGTTTTACTTACCGGGCATTTTGGCGGCGCTTGCATTATCGTCCTGTGCCTACACCCCTTACGACTCCTACTACGAACCGAGTTACAGCGTGGGTTATGGCGAAGGTTACGGCTATGGCGGCCGCTCGTTTTCCACTTCATTATTCATCAGCACGGGCGACTCCCGCTGGGGTTACGACCCAGGCTGCCACAGTTATTACGACTACCATCGCCGCTCCTACTACGACCCCTATTTGCACGGTTACTACCCCGTCGGCTATCGCCCGGTGTTCGTCTATGGCGCACCACATCCCTACGGTTGGAGCCCTGGAAGAAACACCATCCGCCCACCGAGCCGAGTGACCAACATCACCATCAGCAACTACCGCGACCGGAAATCATCATACCGCAGTTCGAATTACAGTTGGTCCAGACAAGTCGGGCAACGCTCCAACACCTATGACCGCTCTTCTAACAGCGGGCTCTACCGCTCCTATTCTCCATAGCGCTCTAACAACTACCACCGCGATCCCCGTGGCAGTGATCGAAGCGACAGCTTCAACCGCTACCCGAACACGCAACCAGACAAGGCCGCACGCCAGCCAAACGTCACCCGCCAAGTGAACTCATTCACACCACCGGTCCGCTCTCAAAGCCAAACCTACTCGGAGTCGGCGAGCCCTTCCTCCGCCGTTGCGCCGCAGCCAACTCAGCGCTTGCCCTTCGGCGGCAGTCGATACGCCCCATCCTCGGGCACTCGGGAATCTGACCAAGCCGAACCCTCTCGCGGACCCCCCAAAATCCCGTCGAGATCCCCGTTCGGCAGGCGTAAAAATAACGACGGGCCTGGCCCGCAGTGATTCCCCGGAGCGGCTGTTAGAGCCGCACGAACTTAACCAGCACCTCAGCCGATCGCACGCGAGTCTAGCGGGATCTCACCAAACGCTTGGGTATCCGTAACAACCAGCGACCATAAGCCAAACCAGCAACGCCTCCGCCAAAGTGGCAGGCGTGACCCATCTGAAAGCAGCCGCCCCAACCGTGGGCAACGAGGAATTTGCCTAAAACCGACGCGATGGGCAGTCTCAAGGTGGGATCGATCAAAACAAAGACGAACTCTGCTGTTAGAATTCCAATCCCGAGGTTTCGTGCTGAGACAAACAACGGCAACATCCGTGAATCAGGCGAAAGCGTCGTGAGCAACAGCAGCAAGCCGACGCAACCGCCCGAAAGCCCAACGAGCAGCGGCCCGTCCGGTGCCAGCAGAAGATGACCGGTCGCACCGCCAAGGATGCCGACGAGGGTGGCCTTTACCATCGTTCGAGACCCCATGATCCGCTCAATCCGTGAGCCGAGCAACAGCACGAAAAGCACGTTCACGGCCGCGTGCCACGCATTGCCATGGAGCAGTGCGTGGCTCAAAAGCTGCCAAAGTTTACCGGCGGCGATGCCTTCGCGGTTGAGGCCCAGCGCCATGAACCACGCCCCAGCGGGTGCTTGATTGGGTCCACCGAAGGCAGCAACCACCGCGTGAATCGCAATCACCAGCATGGCCCACGTCCACGACGCTGGCGCATGCCGCAACTGACGTAGGTTCCACCAAATGTCGGAAAACGGCGCGCCGGTCAGCTTCATGACGGCACAATCGATTCCCCTCACTCGACCACGTGCGCCCGAGGCTCGCGCTTGGCGACGTCCTCCGACCCACCGCTCGTGACAAACGGCCCACCTTCTAACGGAGCCACCCCAGTGAATGCCACATCCGGCATGTCCGTCGGCCGACCCGCGAGTGGGAAGTCCTTGCGAAGTGGGAAATATGGATAGCCCTCCCACATCAAAATCCGCTTCAAGTTCGGGTGCCCTGAAAATGAAATCCCCATCATGTCCCAGACTTCGCGCTCATGCCAATCCGCACCCACCCACAGGTCGGTCACCGACGGCACGGTTTCATCCTCGCCCACCTTCGCCTTCACGCGCAGGTGCTTGGAATTATCCAAAGTGGCGATCTCATAGACCATCTCGAAGCGTGGATCCTCACCGAAGTAGTCGATGCTCGAAATGTCGAGAATCATCTCGTAACCCAGGTCGTTCCGGCATTTCGCCAACACCTCATGGAGGGAGCCAAGCTCCACACGCACGGTTTGCTCACCGCGGAATTCAAGAGTTTCCCAAATGGAGGCCCCGAACGCATCGCGGAGCATGGTGACATCGGCTGCTGCTGACATGGTCGATAAAGGATTGGAAAATCAGGCGATTTCTTCGAGGAACGACCTCTTTTGATCCAAGGTCGAATGCTCGCCCTCGATCTTCGTTTGAAGCTTCATGAGACCTTCGATGAGGGCCTCAGGCCGCGGCGGGCAGCCAGAAATATAGACATCCACTGGGATCAACTTGTCGATCCCTTGCAAGACCGCGTAGCTGCGATACATCCCGCCGCTCGAAGCACAGGCACCCATCGCGATGCACCACTTGGGCTCGGGCATTTGATCCCAAATCCGCTTAACCGCCAACGCCATCTTGTAAGTCACGGTGCCGGAAACGATCAAAACGTCGCTCTGACGCGGCGAAAAACGCATCACCTCCATGCCAAAGCGTGCAATGTCGAAGCGGCTCGAAGCCGTGGCCATCAACTCGATTGCACAACACGCAAGGCCCATGGGCATCGGCCACAGCGAGTTTTTGCGCATCCAATTGATCGCGGCATCCACTCGGGTGATTATCACGTTCCCCTCGATCTTGGAATCGTAGGCGGTGTGGACGGTATTGGAAGAAGGACTGACCATGGTGACGTGCGACTTGTCGGGACTATTGGCTGGATGCCGGTTCGCCTCAAGTGTCGATTGCGAAAATTTTACCCGCCTTCGGATTCTGCAGTCTGGCAGTGATTGACGCGCCGCCGCCAGCCCATCATGCTCATAGCCCATGTCCCGCCCCGGCCTCATCCTCAAACTCAGCTGCCCAGACCAACCCGGCATCGTTGCCAAGGTCGCCAATTACGTCGCCGGCCACCGCGGCAACCTCATCGAGTTCGCTCAGTTCTCCGACCAACTCGGCGGTAAATTTTTCGCACGCCTGGAAATTGAGACCCAAGAACTCGATGTCGATGCCCAAGATTTCATCACCGGATTCGGCACCCTCGGGCGATCGCTCCAGGCCGATTGGCACTTCCGCCGCCTGCCGTACCGCATGAAAACTGCCGTGCTCGTCACCAAAACCGACCACTGCCTCAACGAAATCCTCTGGCGTGCGGGGCTCGACGAACTCCCGATCGAGATCACCTCGATCATCGGCAACCGCGGCAATTGCCGGTCGATCGCGGAACGGGCCAACCTGCCATTTTACGAAATCCCGATGGACGGCGACGCCCGCGAAGCAGGCTTCGAACAAATCCGCGCCCTCGTCACCGAACAAGACGTCGAGCTCATCGTCCTCGCTCGATTCATGCAAATCCTCCCCAACGACTTCTGCCGTGACTTCGCCGGGCGCATCATCAACATCCACCACAGTTTCCTCCCCGCCTTCATCGGCGCGAACCCCTACCAGCAAGCGTATGCCCGCGGCGTGAAATTGATCGGTGCCACCTGCCACTACGTCACTGCCGACCTCGACGCCGGACCGATCATCGAGCAAGAGGTCGAGCGCGTGCACCACTTCCACACCCCCGCCGATCTCGTCCGCCTCGGCCGCAACTGCGAGCGGGTCGCCATCGCCAAGGGAATCCGCTTCCACGTGCACGACCGCACCATCATCGACGGCCACCGCGCGATTGTTTTCCCGGATTGAGTGCAATGCGAGCTTTACAACCCACCGGGCACTGTTCATTTTTTTGCCCCGCTGCAAAGCAACCTTGGAGAGGTGGTCGAGTGGTCTATGGCACCTGATTCGAAATCAGACGTGGGGTCAAACTCACCGTGGGTTCAAATCCCACCCTCTCCGCATGACCGCGCCGGGCCAAGATGGTAGCTACGCGTTCCCCAAACGCCAGCAACTCGCTTCGGAATACCCGCTCGGCATCCTGATGACGCTCGCAGCAAAGGGCGAATGGCGTAACCCGCCGATCTCCTCGCCCGACTACGACCGGGTTGCCAAGTCGTTCAATCGCCTACGAGCCCTGCTCCGTGCCCTCGTTCCGATGCCAAGAAAGCCGTTCCAGAAGTCTGGCGGGGCCTTCGTGCCAGTCTTCCAAGCGCGCATCCATCCGAATTTGAGAGACGGCAGGGGCTAAGTGAAAAAAAACCTACTCGCGTCCAGGGAGCTCACGTCTTCCCTAAAATTGATTATCTACCCTTATCGGCGGCACCTTTCTGGCAGACGGATTACGCATGGACTAGATTCTGACTAGACACGTGATGTCCTGAATTCAGAGCAATGTGCGGGTCCAACCAGCCCCTCGCCAATCGCCTAACCGAAAATTAGGTTTCTCCTTGAGAAACGGCCAAAAGAATGATCGAAAGGGATAAGCAGGTACGGAGAATGAATAAGGATGAAGTTTTTTCAGATTTTTTGAGGGTATCCCCCTATTTGACCCACCCCCTGTGATAGAACTGGGCAAATTCTGACCTCCAACATATTTCAAATGGGCTTTTTCTACCGCAAATCCGTCAACTTTGGGCCGTTCAGGGTCAATCTGAGCAAGTCTGGCCTCGGCTATTCGGTCGGCGGCAAGGGATTCCTGGGCGACGTGAATGACCGGAAGGCGATTTCCGATGTCCGCATATTCCTGAAATCCTACGTGATGCCTCTATCTGACGACCCGTTCCACGAGTTCGAAGACGGATGGGGCATCAAATTCACCGTCAACGACCAGATAGGCCGACGTCAGGTGAAGACCATCGAAGATGATGAAATCGCCGATAGGACTCATGAGAACTCGCCATTCACCTATCAGGACGATATTGATCCGGTCGAGATGGCCGGGGTCTCTGTCCGTCGCACTTAGAACATATTGAATCACTTGATGCCTAATCCAATCACCTATTCGGCCAACATCACAAAAGGCTCTCTGAAGCTCAGAGAGAGTCGAATTGTGGCTGGACTGCTGATGGATAAGGTTTCCGACGCCGAATGGAAAGATGCCATCGAGAAGCAAAACGTTCTTCAGGCACGTTCATCTGCAACAGCCACCTCACTGGCCAGCTACATCAGGTCTCGACTTGAATACTTCGACAGAGAACTTTGGAAAATGGTCAGGGACGGCGATAGAACCCTCGCCTCGCAGTCACTCTTGGTCTGCGCGATGAAGCACAGCGCGTTGCTCCGCGATTTCATGGATCTCAATCTCCGTGACGAATATCGCAAATTCCGCCCGACTCTCGCAACCAGCGTTTGGACGGAATACCTCGAAGGGTGTCGCAGTCGTGATCCCGATATGCCTGAATGGTTCGAGACCACCAAGAATCGCCTCCGTTCAACAGTTTTCCAAATTCTCGCTCAAGCCGGTTACCTCTCGGACACTTCGGCCCGCGAACTCAGGACGGTCACTATTCTCCCTGAACTGATTTCCTACCTGCATAGGAAAGGGGAAAACCAACTCATCCGCTGCCTGCAACTCCCATGACCGAGAAACTCGAAGAACGCCTTAACCAGATTATCCCGAGGATAACTTCGGAAGGATTCCTGCGCGGCACAGGACTCGGCAACGACGTGGCGTTTCACATCTTCGATTACCCGGCATCCGAAGAAACCCGCATGCGTGAGTATCTGGAATTCCTCACCGGGCACATCGCCAAGACACATCCGGACTTGCGGGTGAAACACATCAATCTTTTCGAGATGGTGATCGAATCCCTGGAGTCCCGCGGGTTCCTTGAAAAATCCTTCGAGAAGCAGAAGAAGGAGGGTGACCAAGCTTTGCAGAAGGCGTTGGAGCGTCAGTTTGAAGGCACAAAACTCGCTGCCGTGTTTGCCGAACGAGTGAACCCCGCTGAGACCGACATCATACTCGTCTCTGGTATTGGCAGTGTCTATCCCATCGTTCGCACCCACAATCTTCTCTCTGCTCTCCAACCCAAACTGGGGCACACACCGTTGGTGGTGTTTTACCCCGGTGTTTACGACGGTCAATACGTCCGTCTCTTTGGAAAACTCAAAGGCCCATACTACCGCGCATTCAAACTCGTTCCCTAATCATGATGACCATCCGCGAATTCTTCAACCGTGACATCACCCGCCCGATCAACGGCGTGGTGAAAGCTGATCAACAGGATGATGCTTCCGTCTGGCACGAGCTGGACGAGTTTGTCGTCACCCGTGAGCTTGATAAGCACCTTCATCTTTTCATCAGCAACTATCTCGCCGTTGCAGACAACCTGAACAAACCGGAATATGCAGGGAAAATCGGCGTTTGGATTTCCGGCTTCTTCGGCTCCGGTAAATCTCACTACCTGAAAGTGTTGTCCTATCTGATGGGCAACCGCACCTTGAAATACGACGGCCAAACCAAGCGCACGGCCGATTTCTTCGAAACCAAGATCAAGGACCCGATGTTCTACGCGGACATCAAGCGGGCCGTGGCGTTTCCCACCGATGTCGTTCTCTTCAACATCGAGACCAAGTCCGACCACGCGAACAGCCGTGACGCCATCCTCTCGGTTCTGCTCCGCATGCTCAATGAACTCCAAGGCTATGCCGGCCACCCGCCGCACATCGCCCACATGGAGCGCCATCTCGATGAGCGTGGAAAACTCGCCACTTTCCATGAGGCATTCCTCGCTGCCACCGGAAAGACCTGGCACGCCGAGCGCGATGCTTTCGATTTCTACCGTGACGAAATGATCGGGGCGTTGTCAAAGGCCCTTGGTCAGTCCGTGGAAGCATCGACCAACTGGTATGAAAAGGCGGAAGCCAACTTCTCCCTCACCGTCGAAAACTTCTGCCTCTGGGTGAAGGAATATCTCGACTCAAAAGGCCCCGACCACCGCCTGTTGTTCTTCGCCGACGAGGTGGGAGCTTTCATCGGACAGAACTCCCAGTTGATGCTCAATCTCCAGACCATCACGGAGACCCTCGGCACCACTTGTGGCGGACGCGCTTGGATCATCGTCACCTCGCAGGAGGACATTGATACCGTCATCGGTGAAATGAGCCGCAGTCGCGTGAACGACTTCTCCCGGATCACCGCCCGCTTCACCACCCGCATGTCGCTCTCCAGCGCCAATGTGGACGAGGTCATCCGCGCCCGCTTGCTGGCGAAGCGGGATGTGGCAACCACCTTCCTCGAAGCCCTCTACACGGAAAAGGGCGACATCATCCGCAACCAACTCACCTTCGGCGCGACGAAGATGAGTATGAAATCCTACGTGGATGCCGCCGACTTCGCCGCCACCTATCCATTCATCCCGTATCAGTTCCAACTGCTTCAAAAAATCTTCGAGGCAATTCGAAAGGCCGGAGCCACCGGCATGCACCTTGCTCGCGGCGAACGCTCTTTGCTCGACGCGTTTCAGTCCGGTGCCGTCCAGATCAACGACTGCGCCCCCGGCGTGCTCGTTCCGCTCTACCGCTTCTATCCATCCATCGAGAACTTCCTCGATACTGCCGTCAAGCTGACCATCGAACAGGCATCCACCAATGGCGCGCTTGAAGAATACGATGTTCGCATTCTCGAAGTTCTTTTCCTCATCCGCTACGTGGACGAGGTGAAGGGCAATATCGACAACCTCGTCGCTCTTTGCATGGAGGAGATCGACTGCGACCGACTCGCATTGCGGCGGAAAATCGAAGCCTGCCTCCTGCGTCTGGAAAACCAGAACCTCGTCAATCGCAACGGCGACGACTTCTCGTTCTTCACCAATGAAGAGCAGGATGTGAAACGGGAAATCAAAGGCCAGGAACTCGATTCCGGGGCTGAGGCCAAATTGTTAGGCGAACTGATTTTCGACGAAGTGCTCAAGGAACAGCGCAAGCACCGCTATTCCGTCAACGGCAAGGACTTCACCTTCAATCGGATTTGTGACGGTCATCCCTATGGCAACCGGGCAGAAAACGCCATCGCCGTCCACGCCATCACTCCCCTCCACGATGATTACAACCTTTACGACACCAGTCGCTGCACCTTGGAGAGCACGACCGATGGTGGACAGTTGATCGTTAAACTCGCCGATCACGAATCACTTGCCCGCGAGGCGCGGCTTTACCTGCAAACCGAACGCTACATCGTCAAAAAGAGCGATGGCACCAGCCAGACCTCGACACAGCGCATCCTGCGTGAATTTTCAGAGGACAATCGGATTCGCAAAGAGCGCCTCACCACTGCGATGGGCGAACTCGTCGCCAGCGCGGAGTATTACGCCGGTGGCCAGCCGTTCAAACCCAGGGCATCCGCTCCCATGGCCGCCGTGGGTGAGGCCATGGAATACCTGATCGGCAATACCTTTGCCAAGATGGGCTATCTCAAGCACCTCGTCTCCAATCCGCTTCAGGAAATCCAGGCGATCCTTCGCAGCAATGACATCGGCCAGCAAACCCTCACCCTCCAGGCGGAGGAAGGAAATCCGCAGGCCATCCAAGAGCTTCGCGATTACCTTCGTCTCTGCGGCACCACCAGCAAGCTGGTTGTCCTTCACGAACTCGTCGAAGAACGGTTCTCCAACCGTCCCTATGGCTGGCCAGCGTATGAGACCATCCTTCTCGTCTCCCGCTTGCTCGTCATTGGGGAGATCCACCTGATGCGGGCCGGTTCGCGCATTCCACTCGACCGCGCTTACGACGAACTTTCCACCACCTCGAAGTGGCGGCAAATCACCATCCTCCAGCGCAAGATCACCGATCCCGCTGAACTCCAGAAAGCCCGCAAGCTCGGTCAGGATCTTTTCGGTGCCATGGGTCCGGATAATGAGGAGGAGCTATGCGCCCATCTCCAACAGCATCTCAAGTCATGGAGCGATTCACTCCTGCAGTTCAAGCCCTTGGCTGATACCGGCAACTATCCCGGAAAATCGGTCATCGACTCGAACGTGCCGATGCTCACCCAAGTGCTTGCCGAGTCAGATGCCTTCAAGTTCCTTCAAAGTTTCCTCAACCGGAAAGACGATCTGCTAGATCTCTCCGACAGCTTCCACGACCTGAGCAACTTCTTCTCCAAGCAGCGCACGCTCTGGGACGAACTCCGCAAGGCGATGGAACGCTTCCAGTTGAACGACCTGGAACTGCAACGCAACCCGGATGCCGTCGCCGCCATGCAGCGAATGAACCAGATTCTACAATCCGCCAGTCCCTACAAGATCATCAGTGAAGTGCGCGGCCTCATCGACAAGGTGGAGGCCATCAACTCGGAAATCGTCTCAGCACGCCGCGTGAAGGCGCTGGAGATTGTGGAGGCACAACGCAGCCAAGCACTGGCGGAGGTTGAAAGCGCGGGAAATTCGGAATCATTGGTTCGCGATGTTGAGGCACGCTACAAGGTGCTCGCCGACACCTGCGCCAAGCAAAACAGCGTCGCTCACCTCGACCAAGCTGCCACGGAGGCCGCTAGGATTTTCGATTCCACCGTCGCCGCCATCGAACAGTCCGCCGCCGCGCCGCCGCCGACCGGTGGTTCTCCCGTCACCTATCCCAAACCCAATCTCCCGGGACCCAAGCCCCGTCACATGGTTCAGGTGTCATCCCTCCTCAAGAAACCCTTCCTCGAAAGCCCCGAAGACGTGGAGGAATTCCTCACCAAACTCCGCACCGAGTTGACCAACACCCTCGCCCGTGGCGAACGCATCCAGATCAAATGACATGAGCAAAGACCTCACCACTTCGGAAATCGACCGTCAGAACATCCTGAACAACCGCTTCGCCCTCGCTGAAATCGAGAAGGCGGCAGGAATTCAGGGTATTCCATTCGAAGGCAAAACCGTGGTCCTCAAGGAGCAAGTCGCCGCATTTTTTGAGGTGCCCCCCCGGACCGTGGATAATTATTTGGAAAAATTCGGCCCAGAACTGGCTCGGAACGGCTATGTGGTTTTGAAGGATAAGCGACTGAAAACCATGAAGTTAGCAATTCAGGCCCGGGATGTTCACGAAGCAGATTTCGTTAACATATCCAAAGTTCCCCAACTGGGCGTCTTCGACATCCGCGCCTTCCTGAACCTCGCCATGCTCATGACCGAGAGCTACCGGGCGGCCCTCGGTTGCAAAGAATTCACCAAAAAATTGGTAAATCGAGTTGACGCCGCTCCTTTTCATGGTCTTGTTTGTCTCAGTAGACCCGCCGGGCCTCTCCTCTCCTCACGGAGGGTGAAGCACACTTCGGCGGGTATTTTTTTACCCCGGAGCCACCACGAACCAAAGGGGGTGGCCGCATGAGATACGACAAAAAGCCGCTTACCTTCGAGGCTCAAGCCAAGCAACTCCGCCAGCGCGGTCTACAAGCTGACGATCAAGTATTGATCCAGCGCCTGCGTGCCACGAATTATTACCGCTTCACCTCGTATCTCTACACCTTCCGCGACCAAGGCGAAAATTACAGGAGCGGAACAACCTTGGAGCAAGTTTGGGACCTATACCGCTTCGATCACGGCCTGCGCCTGCTCCTCCTCGATGCCATCGAGACCATCGAGGTGCACGCCCGCACCCAGCTCGCCTACCACTTCGCTCACGTTCACGACGCCTTCGCCTACCTGAACCCATCTTGCCTTCCCAACTTCGATCGCAGCCGCGACGACTTCGCTTCTTGGGAACGCAAACCTCGTGAGCAAGTAAGCCGGTCCCGCGGAAAAAAAGGCAGGGAGGATTTTATCGTCCATTTCGACCGGAAATACGGCGACCATCACGACATGCCGCCCGTCTGGATGATGGTGGAGTTGATGGATTTCGGCAGCGTTCTTTCCTTTTACCGCGGCGTATCCAATGACATCCGGCGCGAGCTGGCCTCCACCCTTGGCCTGAGCCAAAAGGTCACGCTCAACTGGCTCCTGGTTCTCAATTCCGTCCGGAACCGCTGCGCTCACCATGCCCGCCTCTGGAATTGGAACTTGGGGTATCCCGTCACCATCCCGGAGCGGGATCCGCGCTGGACCATCTATCGTAGTAAGGATCGTCGACTAGCGGCCATCCTTCACGTCTGCCGCTACTGGCTGGCCAAGGCAGACGCCGGCCACGCATGGCACCAGCGCGTCTCCGACCACTTCGCAAAGCATCCGCACATCGACCTCTCCGCCATGGGTCTGAAGCCTGATTGGCAAGAACAAGCTCTCTGGAAACACCCATCATGAACCTCACCAAACTGAAAACCTACGCTCCCGCCGCACGCAACGCTCTCATCACTGCGGTGACCCGCCGTGCCGGGACTCTTGGCATCCAGCCCGGGCGTGTGGAGGAAGTGACTGAATCCGGTAATGTCGCGCTCATCGGCGGTCAGCCATTTCCGCGATCCATCGTGCCGCTGCGCAAGCAACTGCTGGATCTCATCCACCGCGATGGATTCGACCACACGATGGAAGCCATGGCTTACACTTGGTTCAACCGTCTCGTGGCCCTGCGCTTCATGGAGTTGCACGACGGCTATCTGGACCATGGCTACCGGGTGCTCAGTCATCCTCAGGGCACTCCGCTACCGGAAATCCTCCAGCATGCCGAGCATGTTTCGCTCAAGGGGCTCGACCGCGAGGAAGTCATCCGCCTCAAGCTGGATGGCAACCGTGACGAGGAACTCTACCGCCTGCTGCTGCTCGCCCAATGCGCCGAGCTGAACCGCATCCTGCCCGATGTCTTCAGCCGGCTGGACGACGCCACCATCCTGCTGCTCCCGGACAACCTCCTGCATTCCGACTCCGTCATCCGCCAGCTCATCGCTAGCAGCAACGCGGAAGACTGGCAACAGGTGGAAGTCCTCGGCTGGCTCTACCAGTTCTACATCTCCGAGCGGAAGGACCAGGTCATGGCCCGCAAGAGCGCCGTGCCCACCGAGGACATCCCCGCCGTCACCCAGCTCTTCACCCCGCACTGGATCGTGAGGTATCTGGTCGAAAATTCACTGGGGCGTTTATGGATGGACTCGCGGCCGAACTCCAAACTCGTCGATCACATGCCGTATTACATTCGACCAGATGCCTCAGGGGATAGGGATCAGGGGTTAGGGGTTAGGGAAGAAAGCTCTTATGAACATACAAAACTACAAAGACCTGATTGTGTGGCAGAAAGCCATGGACTTAGCGGAGGAAATCCATCGCCTGAGCAAAACCTTTCCACGGGAGGAGCTCTACGGGCTGACCAGCCAGATTCGGCGGGCAGCGGTGTCGGTGCCGTCCAACATCGCGGAGGGACACGCGAGGCAATCAACAGCGGAATTCAGGAACTTTCTTTCGATCTCCCTGGGATCGCTGGCGGAAGTGGACACCCAGCAGCTTCTGGCCCAGCGCTTCGAGTATCTCACTCCCGAGCAAGCCACGAAAGCCACCCAACTGATGGAGGAAATCGCCAAAATGCTGCACTCTTTGCGAGCCAAGCTCGCGAAGTAGGGGATAGAGGACAGGGAAAACTAGGGGGTAGAGGACAGGGGATAGGGGTTAGCGGAGATTCAGACTCTTTGTCACTCCCCCCTAACCCCTCCTCCCTAACCCCTAGCCCACTGCGGGTCAACAAGCCGGAAGAAATCCGGCTTGTTGATCCCGCAGTGGGCTCCGGCCACATGCTCACCTACGCCTTCGATCTGCTCGTTCTCATCTACGAGGAAGAAGGCTACGCCGCCAATGACATCCCGGGCCTCATTCTGAAGCACAATCTTCACGGGCTGGAAATCTGCCCCCGCGCCGCCCAGCTCGCCGAGCTGGCCCTCGTCTTCAAGGCCCGGGAAAAGTCCCGTCGCTTCTTCCAGCCGGAACACTTCGTCCGGCCTCGCATCATCGAGCTGTGCGACGTGCGCTTCGCGGAAAACGAGCTGCGCGACTACATCCGCGCCCTCGGGCTGGGCGACCTCTTCAATCAGCCTATGCTCCGGCTGCTCCACCAGTTCGAGGAGGCGAAGAACTTCGGCTCGCTCATCCAGCCGTGCCTCGACGAACGGGCCATCGCCGACGTCCGCCGCGCCATCGAGGCGAAGGACCTCGGCGGCCAGCTCTTCCTGCGCGAGACGCACCTCAAAGTCCTGCGCGTGCTCGAACAAGCCGAGGCGCTCAACCAGCGGTATCACGTCGCCGTGGCGAATCCGCCGTATATGGGCGGGGGAAACATGAATGAAACGCTAAAACAGTATGCAGAGAACCACTACGCGGATTCTCAGGCCGATCTGTTTTCTCTATTCATCGCAAGGTGCGTGGAGATTCTCTTGGACCGAGGGCAACTGGGCATGATCACAATGCAAAGCTGGATGTTTCTTAGCAGGTATTCCAGCTTTAGAACCAATCGTATCCTTACCAACCGGCTTTGCTCTTGTGTGCATATCGGATACAACACGTTTCCGGAACTGAACTCAAAAGTTGCACAAGGCGTTGCCTTCGTTCTGGAAACCGGTGCGCCATCTGACCGCGAAGCTCTCTTCTTCAACCTGAACTCTGCGGCACAATCGGCCAATAAAGATCAGGTATTCCAGGAACTCCTCCGCAATGAATCCGCGATTAAGGTTGATCCAAGCTCGTTCAGCACGATTCCGGAAAGCCCGCTCATTTATTGGTTTAGCGCCTCTATCATCGCTTTATACAAGACGGTGCCGCTGCTGCGAGATCACGCTTCGATCAAGTCCGGACTATCGACCGGCGAAAACGAGAAGTTCTTGCGAGAATGGTTCGAAATCTCAGTCTCTCGTTTTAACACTTCTTGTAGCTCATCGTCTTCAGGAAGCGATAGCAGCCCATGGGTGCCATACAACAAGGGTGGAGCATATCGAAAATGGTTCGGAAATAATTCCTTGGTTCTGGACTGGGGGCAAGCGGGCGAGCGGCTTCGAGATTACGGGAGAGCTGTCTTTCGAAATAAGGACAATTATTTCTCCTCCGGGATTACGTGGAGTGGTCTGACTTCATCGAGGGCGTCATTCCGTTCCGTCGGCCCCGGTTTTGTTTTTGACTCCAACAAAGGAGCGATGCTCTTTGCTCCCGCTGAATCACAGTCCACAATTCTAGGCTTCCTAAATAGTGAGGTCGCGAACCATTTACTTGCAGGCCTTAATCCGACGCTATCGACACAAGTGGGCGATATTGAACGTCTCCCGGTCGTTTCAAATGAAAGGGCTGAAGTTATCGTTGCTGAGTTGGTCACCGCTTCGAAAGCCGACTGGGACAACTTCGAGACCTCGTGGGACTTCCGCGACCAGCCGTTGCTGCGGCCGGGGCTGAAGGGCGCGACGCTGGAGGCGAGCTGGCGGAATTGGGAGGCGCAGAGCACCGCCGCCATCCGCCGGATGCAGGAGCTGGAGACGGAGAACAACCGGCTCTTCATAGCCGCCTACGGCCTCGACGGCGAGTTGCAGCCCGAAGTGCCCGAGGCGCAAATCACCCTCGCCCGCGCCGAGGCCCGCCGCGACATGGCCGCCTTCCTATCCTATGCCGTCGGCTGCATGATGGGCCGCTATTCCCCCGACCACCCCGGCCTCATCCTCGCCAACGCCGGCGACACCCTGCGTGAGTTTCTGGAAAAAGTGGGGAAGCCACTGGCCGAACTCACCTTCGCCCCCGACGAGGACGGCATCATCCCCGTGCTCGATGGCGAGTGGTTCGAGGACGACATCGTGGCTCGCATCAAGGAATTCCTCCGAGTCACCTTCAGCGAAGCCACGCTGGTCGGTAACATCGCCTTCATCGAGGATGCGCTCGGCAAGGACCTGCGCACTTATTTCCTCAACGACTTCTACAAAGACCATCTCCAGACCTACAAGAACCGACCGATTTATTGGCAGCTTTCGAGTGGCAAGCAGAAGGCCTTTCAATGCCTCATCTATCTCCACCGCTACACCCCGGCCACGCTCGCCCGCATCCGCACGGAATACGCCATCCCGTTGCAAGGCAAACTCTCCGCCCGCATTACCCGTCTCGAAGAAGATGTCATTCAAACCGCGTCCAGCGCCGCCCGCAAGAAGCTCCAAACCGACTTGGACAAGTGCAAGAAGCAGATCGTGGAACTACTCGCCTTCGACGAGCAACTCCGCTCCTACGCCGATCAAGCCATCACCCTCGACCTCGACGATGGTGTGAAAACCAACTACGCCAAATTCGGTATACTCGTCGCAGAGTCCAAAAAAATCTGCGGCACGAAGGAGGATTGAACCATCCCACACCATGAACCCGGAATTATTGCTCCAACTCATTCAGCAGGGCGAAACCATGGACATCGAGTTCAAGGGCGAGGAGAGAAACGCCCTGAGCGACAATGACCTCGTGGAGGCCGTCGTCTGCCTATGCAATCGTCCGGGAGACGTGCCCGGCTACTTACTCGTCGGCGTGGAAGATGACGGTCGGATCACCGGAGCACGCCCTCGCCACGATGCAATCACCCATCCCGTGATGGTATCGGCAATGATTTCCGGTCGGACGCGACCAGCGCAATCGTGCCGGGCAGAGATGGTGGAGGTTTCCGGCAAGCCGGTGCTGGTGATCCAAGTGATGCCTTCACGCACGCCAGTGGGAACCGGAGCCGGCAAGCATGTGCGGCGCGCCATGGGCAGCAAGGGCCAGCCAGAATGTCTGCCCTACCATTTTCATGAAATGCAATCATCTCTGGCAGACCGGCAGTTCCAAGACTACACCGCCATGAAAGTGGCGGGAGCGACTTGGGATCATCTGGACCCCTTGGAATTCGAGCGGTTCCGCCGCTGCGTGCGGGAGAGCCGGGGCGATGCCTCGCTGTTGCAGCTCAGTGACCTGGAGCTGGCCAAGGCCTTGGGTGCCGTGGAGGCGAATGGCACGGTCAGCGGCGTCCGGGTGCTAGGGTTGCTGTTGTTCGGTCGGGAATCCTCCCTGCGGGAATTCCTTCCCGGCCACGAAGTTGCATTCCAAGAGCTGGCGGGAACCACGGTCAAGAGCAACGAGTTCGAGCGCTGGCCGGTATTGCGGTGCATGGAGTTTCTGATGGATCGCCTACAAGCCCGCAACCGTGAGCAGGAAGTGAATCTCGGCATGCTCCGGATCGCGGTGCCCGATTACCCGGAGCGGGCCCTGCGCGAAACCGTGGCAAACGCCCTGGTCCACCGGGATTACACCCGCATGGGCGCGGTGCATGTGCAGCTCCACGAGGATCGGCTGGAAGTCAGCAATCCCGGAGGTTTTCCGGAAGGCGTCACCCTCGCCAACCTGCTGGTCACTCCGCCACGGGCACGCAATCTTCTGCTCGCGGATGCCTTCAAGCGCGCCGGCCTGGTCGAACGCACCGCCCGCGGGATCGATACGATTTTCGAAGAGCAGCTACGGAATGGCAGGCCCGCCCCGATTTATGAACGCAGCTCCTCCGTCAACGTCGTGGTGGTCCTCCCCGGTGGTGCTGCCAATCTGGATTTCATCAGTTGCATCACCGAGGAAAGCCAGCAAGGTGTCAATCTGAGGCTCGATGACTTGCTGGTGCTGAACAATCTCTGGCACGAGCGGCGTTGCACGTCGGCAGAAGCTGCCGTTCTGATCCAGAAGTCGGATGCCGAGGCTCGGAATGTCCTTCTGGGCTTGGTCGAGCGCGGCTTGGTCGAAGCTCGCGGCGATGGCAAAGGCCGCAGCTACCATTTATCGGCAGCCATTTACCGGCGACTGGGAGACAAAAGCGCCTACATCCACCAACGTGGTTTCGAGCCGATTCAACAGGAGCAAATGGTCCTGCAATACTTGGCAACGCATGGGAAGATCGCCCGCAGGGAAATCGCAGACCTGTGCAAAATTAGTCCGGGCCAAGCCAGAACCCTGATTTCGAGGCTCTTGAAGTCTGAAAAAATGATCAAAAGTGGCGTCAAACGAGGGTCGTTCTATGAACTCAAACGGTGAATTATGGTCGATTTATGGTCGCGACCATAAATTTATGGCTGTCGACCATAAATGTGGCGCGACAACCAATTCTGACTTTTGACCTCTGACCCCTGATCACTCTGCCCTTCTACTCTTTCCCATGACTTCCGACCAAATCACCACCGCGCTTGACCGCCTCTACACCGAAGCCGGCCACCGGATCGTCATCTGGAATGATCCGGAACAAGAGTTTCCCGATTTCGTGGAAAAACTGTCCTTGTCTGGAGTTGCCATCCTACACCTTGACCGGGAGTCCGCGCTTCAAGTGAAAAAGCGTTTGGAGTTGGACGACCGCGCTGGAAAATACCTGCTCTACAGTGAAAAGGAAGCGCCACCTATGGACGAGGACTGGCTGCTCGACCTGCGCCAATACGCCTATGGCTTCCGCGCCGACAAGGCCTCTCTTGTCATCGACGATCTTGGTCTGATGAACCACAGCCTCCGCGGGCATCTGGTGGCGCGGCGGAAGTTTTTCGAAAACAAGGATAGGTTGCGGAAGCTCCAAGCTCTCGTGCAACCCACGGACATCGAGGCGGATCTTGACCGCAAGATGTTGGCCGTGCTGCTGAAGTCTGAGCAACCCGAATTGTTCAGTTTCCTCCGGGTCCTCTTCCAGCGCATGGACGAGGAGTCGGAACTGGATCTCGCCATCCACTCCGCCGCATGGGGAGAAGTGCAAAAATATGATTTGGCGGATTACTTCTGGGAGCAAGTCCGAGGCTATTTTGGCTATGCCGAGGAAACGCCGAGCCTGAAAAACCTGCTCATCCGCTTGCTGGCCACGGATTTCTGCCTGGCTCTTCACGCTGCGGCACCTGCCTCGATCCAGTCACTCAAGCTGCCCGAGGCCGGCTTCTCCAACGTGACGGTTTTTCTATCCCAATGGCGCGATAGCAACAGCACCGGCGCAGCCTACGACCGACTTGCCTCCAGAATCTCGATTCTGCTCAAAATCGCCGAAAATCTCGGCAGCTATGATCTGGACGCCCTGGAAGCAGTGCAGACATTTCAGGATGTGGAAAAGCGCATCACCAGCCTGTTGCGTGACCGGATCGTGGAGGCTCCTGACACCGTGAAAGCTCAGGACGTTCATCGCCTTGCCAACCGGCGAATGGACAGCCACTGGGCCTCCGCAAACCTTCCGGATAGCCATGCCACATCCCGCTCCGGATTCCGCTCGGTTTACCTGGCACTGGCGGCAGCGGCGGACTTCCTAGAACTGCGCCGCACCTATGCCGACGGGTTCGGTGCCACCACCGCATCCGACCTCTGGAACTCCTACGCCCGGGAGCTTTATCAATTCGATCAACTTTATCGTCAGTTCAGCGAGCATGCCGATGCTGCCGAAGCACAGACATGGAGCGTGCTCAAGCCGCTGCGGGATCAGATCGAACTGCATTACGCCAATGGATTCCTCGCTTCGCTCTCCCTCACCTGGGGTGACCGGGTGGAGGACAGCCTGCTCACCCACTGGAAACTCCCGGATGTCCTCAACCAGCAGGATTTCTATCGGAAGAAGATCCAGCCCGTGCTGGACGAGCGCCCGGACCGCAAGGTGTTTGTCATCATCAGCGATGCCTTCCGCTACGAAGCGGCCCGCGAGTTGCTCGTTGAACTGAACGGCAAGTATCGCTTCAAGGCGTCCATGGAAACGATGCTGGGCGTGCTGCCATCCTACACTGCGTTGGGTATGGCCAGCTTGCTGCCTCACGACAACCTGTCTTACAAGCCCGGCGGCGAGGTGTTGGTAGATGGCCTCTCGACCTCAGGCATTCCCGCACGAGATACCATTCTCTCAAAACACCAAGGCATCGCTGTGAAGGCCGAAGAACTGATGGCCATGAAGAAGGACGAGGGCCGCGACCACATACGGGGTAAGCGGGTGATCTACGTCTATCACAACATCGTGGATTCCACGGGAGACACGGCGGCGACGGAAGGAAATACCTTCAAGGCCGTCCGCGAGGCCATCACCTCGCTGGGCCAACTGACCCGCCAAATCATCGACAAGCTCAACGGCAGCCACGTCTTCATCACCGCCGACCATGGTTTTCTATTTCAAGAGACCGGCCCGAGTCTGCCGGACAAGAGCCAACTGGCCGACAAACCGGATGGAACTGTAATCGCAAAGAAAAGGTATTTGCTCGGGCTGGATCTGCCGAATCACCCCTCAGTATGGCGGGGAGAGACTCTCAACACCGCCGGTGCCGAGGGCGGCATGGGATTCTGGATTCCAAAAGGGACCAACCGTTTTCATTTCGTCGGCGGTGCCCGGTTCATTCACGGCGGCGCAATGTTGCAAGAGGTGATGATTCCTTTGATCACTGTGAACGAGATCGAAGGCAAATCGAAGGCCAAGACCCAGACCCGTGAAGTCGGTGTCATAGTGGCCGGTCAGAATCACAAAATCACCACCAGCCTGTATCGTTTCCAATTCATCCAGACAGAAGCTGTTAGCGATCGAATCAAAGCGGTGACACTCAAGATTGCGGTCTATGACGGCGAGGAACCGGTGACCGGTGTTGCCAAGGAAACCTTCAAAAGCACCTCGGACAGCATGACGGAACGCACCCGTTACGTGCCTCTAACCTTGCAAGCCAAGACTTTTGATAGCAAAAAAACCTATCATCTCAAACTCATCGACGACGAAACGGGCATTGAGAAAAGCCGCTACTCTGTAACCATCGACAAAGCATTCCATGACGACTTCTGAAACAACCACACCATCGGACGCGATGAATCTTGATGACCTGCTCAACGACAAGTTCGCAGGCAAGGTTGTGCGCAAAGATCTAACAAAACTCGTGAAGGAAGGCGCAAACGTCCCGGTTTACGTGTTGGAATACTTACTTGGAACTTATTGTGCATCGCGTGATGAGGAGGTGATCGCCGAGGGGATGAAGACGGTAAAAACCATTCTGGCGGAAAACTACGTCCGCCCTGATGAGTCCGAGAAAGTGAAGTCGCTTATTCGCGAGCGTGGCCGGATGAAGATCATCGACAAAGTGACGGTGAAGCTGAACGAAAAGCGCGATGTTTACGAGGCGCTGCTCTCCAACCTGGGGATCAAGAACGCCGAGGTCGGCACCCATTTCGTGAAGCAATATGAGAAGTTACTCGCCGGGGGCATCTGGAGCATCATCACCGTGTCTTACCTTTACGAGGAAGGACAGAAGGGATCGCCCTTCATCATTGAGGACCTGAAGCCAATCCAGATGCCGAATGTGGACCTGGCCAGTTACTTCGCCGGGCGCGAGGCATTCACGGAAGATGAGTGGCTTGATGGATTGCTCCGCTCCACCGGGATGGAGCCAGCCAACTTCGACACCCGTGTCAAATGGCACTTGATGGCCCGAATGATCCCGCTGGTGGAGAACAATTTCAATGTATGCGAACTCGGTCCGCGAGGAACGGGTAAAAGCCACATCTACAAGGAAATCAGCCCAAACAGTATTCTTGTCTCAGGTGGTAAAACGTCGGTAGCAAACTTGTTCTACAACATGGCATCACGGCGAGTCGGCTTGGTTGGCCTCTGGGATGTCGTCGCCTTCGACGAAGTCGCCGGTATCAACTTCGACGACAAGGACGGCGTGCAAATCATGAAGGACTTCATGGCATCCGGTTCATTCGTTCGGGGTCGCGATTCTATCAGCGCCAACGCGTCTATGGTTTTCGTCGGCAACATCAATCAGCCCGTAGATACATTGGTGAAAACCAGTCACCTCCTCGCACCATTTCCTGACGCAATGATCGACACGGCATTCTTTGACCGCTTTCACTGCTACATCCCTGGTTGGGAGATTCCGAAGATGCGGCCCGAGTTTTTCACCGACCGCTATGGATTCATCGTCGATTATCTCGCCGAGGTCATGAGGGAACTTCGGAAGCGCAGTTTCTCCGATGCCATCAACAAATACTTCACCCTTGGTCGGGATCTAAACCAGCGGGACACCATCGCCGTCAAACGCACCGTCTCCGGTCTGCTGAAACTACTCTACCCCGATGAACGCTACACCAAGGATGCCGTAGCACGCTGCCTCGACTATGCCCTCGAAGGCCGCCGTCGCGTGAAGGAGCAGCTCAAGAAAATCGGCGGCATGGAATTCTATGACGTCCACTTTAGCTACATCGACATCGAGACCGGCGTGGAAAAATTCATCAGCGTGAAGGAGCAGGGTGGTGGTTCCCTAATCCCGGACGGAGCCATGAACCCTGGTGTCCTGCACACCGTCGCCACCGGCACGTCCTTACTCGGACTTTACCGCCTTGAGACACAGGTGACATCCGGCAACGGCGGACTCAAGCTCTCCGGACTCGGCTCAAGCGCTTCCGCCAAGGAGGGCATCAAGGTCGGCTTCGACTTCTTCAAGGCCAATGCCGGCCGCGTCAGTGCTTCTCTCAAACCCAGCGAGCATGACTTCCACCTCCACCTCGTGGAACTTCACAACAGCGGCCCCGCCAGCGCGCTGACACTGGCGTCCTTCGTCGCGCTATGTTCCGCACTGCTCCAGAAGCCCGTTCAATCGCAACTGGTCGTCCTAGGCAGCATGAGCCTCGGTGGCAGTATCATCCCGGTCGAGAGCCTGGCGGAAACCCTCCAGGTCGCCTTCAATTCCGGTGCCAAGCGCATCCTGCTCCCCATGGCCAGCGTCGTGGACATCCCCTCCGTTCCTGGAGAACTCTTCGCCAAGTTCCAAACCAGCTTCTACGCCGATCCCGCCGACGCCGTGTTCAAGGCGCTGGGGGTGGATTGAGCGGTCATAATCAATTCTTTGCAGACGACCATGGCCGAACATATCGCGAGTTCAATATCTACCGGTGGAGCGGGAACGGTTCTTGAACATCGTTATTCGGCAACATGCGTGGCCCTGATGCTTACTCAGGGCGAGTTACCATTTTTTCCGGGCTCTGAGATCAGGGAGGTCGTTGTTCAGGCTGCAAGCTTCAATTGGCAAACTGACGATGTTGTCATCAAAGTCACACTGCCTTGCGGTCGGCATGCTGTCGCAGCGGCACAAGTTAAACGCACATGCAGCCCCATCAAGTCCGACGATGACTTTCTCGATTTCATCACGAAGGCATGGACGGATTTCAACAACACGGAGATTTTCACCAATGGTTTGGATCGACTTATTTTGGTCTCCACGTTCCAAAGTTCTGGCCTCTATCGCTTCCGACAGTTGATCGAACAAGCCAGAGCGAATACTAATTCCGCCTCTTGGACCGCCAAGGTTGCCATTCCCAATTACCTCAGCAACGAGGCGAGAAAAGTAAAGACGGCAATTTCCGCCTTACTTCAGGCCCAAAGCCCCGGAATCTCAGAGGCTGAACTCTGGGATTTTTTGCGTCATTGCGGAGTAGTGCTTACGGACCTCGATAACGAAGGCGGCATCCATGAGACTCAGGTGGTCTCGCTTCTTCGAGTAACCTGTGGTGATCCAGACCCCGCCAGTGGAGCACGGAACAGTTGGCACGAGCTGTGTAGTATTGTGGCCGTAGGAGAGGGAGTCGCGACCACATTTAGGAAAAGCGATCTACCAGAACTCCTACAGCAACGACATGGGCTTTCTCGTCATGTTGACAAAGAATTCCTCGCCTCTCTCCGGCGCAATAGCGAACTGGCTCTTGGAGGAATTCGTGATACAATTTCAGGCATTTCCTTGGAACGAACCGAGATTCAGTCCCTTATTATTGAGAATTTGAATGAACACCGCATGGTGCTGATAACGGGACATGCTGGATCCGGGAAATCCGCTGTCGCAAAACATATTTTCAGAAATGTCGCGTGCGATTCACTCGCCCTAGCCTACCGAGTGGAAGAATTCGCTGGGGTAACACTTCGTGCGTCTGCTGCCATGCACGGAATGGAATTTTCCAAAATCCTTGAACTAAGCGCATCCTTCTCCAAACGGGTTGTTCTGATTGAGAGCATTGAACGCCTGCTAGAGGAAGAGCGCCGGGACGCCTTTCTTGACTTCCTGCGTCAACTTGCCAGCGATGCATCATGGCATGTAATAATGACCTGTCGTTCGTCTGCAGCAGACACAGTAGAACAGGCTTTTCTGCACCAGGTCGGCATGCCGTATCAACGGTGCGAAATTCCGGCGTTGACTGATCTCGAACTGAGTTACTTTTCCGACAAACTCCCAGCGCTTAAACGGCCCCTTTCGGATGCCCGCCTTCGTGAGTTGCTTCGCCAGCCGTTTCTACTTGAGAAGGCTGCAAGCTTATCCTGGCCTGAGTCCGAAGCATTGCCCGCCGGCGAGAGGGAATTTCGCTATAAGGTGTGGGCTGAAGCCATACGGCGGAACTCAGTCACGACAGGTGGTCTTCCGCAACGGCGGGCCGATACCTTTATGACGACTGCTCTCCGGAGGGCGCGGCAACTCTCTCCGTTCGTCCATGATGCGGACCTTGATCCTAGTGCCCTAGAACGATTGGCAAGCGACAACCTGATCATTCGGATGGCTGACAATGAATCCATGATCGCGCCCGCGCATGATGTGCTTGAGGATTGGGCACTATTACAGTGGCTGGATGGTGTATTTCATGGTAATGAGAAACGGTTGTCGCCGATGTTGCTGTCATTAGAGCTCTTCCCTGCGCTACGACGCTCATATAGGAAATGGATCTCTGAACAAATCGAAGCGTTTCCTGAGGAGCTTGGACCTCAGATTATAACAGTAATGCAAGATTCATCGCTTCCCCAGCAGTGGCGCGATGAAACCATCTCCGCACTGCTACGTTCATCTCACGCAGGTGAATTCGTGCGTCGCAATGAAGCAGCGCTACTTGCCAACCAGGGAAAACTTCTGTTTCGGTGCATTCACCTCTGTAGGGTGGCTGCAACAACGAGTTCCAAATTTCTGCCGCTTGCTCTCGGGAGACTGTCAATGGCGAGAGTGCCAGATGGGTCCGGATGGGTTGCTTTAGGAGAAATTCTGAGCAACAATCTAACGTTAGTTTCTCCAGCAAGACAATTGGCCAATGTCACGGATTTCGCGAGCATCTGGGCACGTTCGGTCAGCGCAGTGACTCCTTATCCTGCCGGAGCCGCGACTTTCGCAAGGATTGCATTGGAATTACTGACACTCTACAGGGATGTCCATGGGCTTGATGATTTGGCAAGCGCTCTAGCAGATGTTGCCATAAAGGTTCCACTGGCCGCTGAAGACAACCTCGTTGAAGGAGTGCGAACAGCTCTTTCAGAAGGCCGTTTTGACCGATACCGTAAGGGCGTTCATGATTTCGCTCTCGACCACTTTCATAATCTCCCCCTCTGTAGGGACCTGCCGGATCTGGTGATTGAATGCCTGAATGCTTATCTGTATCCTCCCTGTAAAAATCAGCACAATCGTTGGCGGGATAGACTGGAAGTGGAAGAATGCTTCGGACTTTCAGCCAACCTTAGATTCGAACGGTCTGAGGCATCGGCATTCTGCGGACCGTTCTTAAACTTGCTCGCCTGTCATCCGCCAAAAGGCCTGAACTTAATTATATCACTCCTAAATCAAGCGGCCCAAACGTATGCGGATGTCACTGCGGATGGTGGAGACATGATCGAGTCTCCGACTCAGGAGGAATTTGAACTTCCTGATGGCAGCAGAAAATCGATACACAGCGGGTGGAGGCTATGGGCAATGTATCGTGGGGCTGGAGTATCACCGAATTTCCTGCAATCCGCCCTCATGGCACTTGAGTATTGGCTTCTTGAAAGAGCTAAAGATCCGAACTTTGATCTGGAAAATGTCTTGCTCAGAATTGTCAACGAATCAAATAACGCGTCATTCCTCGCGTTAGTTGCGAGTTTGTCGCTCGCGGAGCCCATAAGATCGGGAGCGGCAGCTTACTCTGTTTTGACTTCTCCTTCTTTTTTCACTTATGACCTAGCACGTCAGGTTCAAGAGGGAGTCGCTCTTGAGAATATACTTGTTGGATTAGAGAGGAATCCTGAACGGAAAATTTTGCGGACGGAGCGTGCAAGTTCGCGGCAGCTCCCACATCGGCGATTGACAATAGAAGATCTTTGCCGATGCCTCCAGCAAACCAAGTTTCGTGACCGAGTATGGGAACTACTTGACCGGTTCAAGGCGAATGCACAGGCAGGATTTTCTGGTGATGTCGCCTCAGCGGGTTGGTTGAACGTCCTGCACCGCATGGATCTCAGGCAATATGAAGCCGCAGGAGCAAGCGACGGAAAAAAGTATTATGTTACAAAACCACTGCCACAATCGGTAGAGACCGTTCTTGCTCCCGCGCGTTCCACCTCAGATCGTGATTTTCAGCTTCAAGGGTTGTTGATGTGGGGCATGAAATCATTCGAGCACCAGCATACCAACGGAGAAGAAGATCGCTGGCGCGAAATGCTTTCACTAGCTTTAGGTCAATGGCCTGACGGCGTCAGCAAAGATGCATTTGCAGTTGGTGCGGCTTCGTATGTCGCTACCATAGCTGTTCGGGATCATTGGAGCGAACTTTCCCAACCTGAAAAAAATTGGTGTTCATCGGTAGTCGCGTATGAGGTGTTGAAGGAATCGGAGAACTTCAATGACCTTGCAATGGGTCAGATATTCAAGATGAGTGGTGACAGACCCGCAGCTTACATCGTCTCATCATTGGCAGAAAACTCTCCCGATAATATCGAACTCTGGAAACTTTTGGCACGAGCACTTACTCATGCGGTTACTGAGGTGAGAAAGTATGCATTCTCTGGATTCTTCAATATCTTCAACCAATCCTCGCCGGAAAAAGTGTTTCACGTTCTTTCGGCTTTCGGTGACGGCACAAGATTGTATGCTGAGATGGATCAGATCGAAGGAGTCAAAGACTGGCAGGACAGGCGCGATCATCTGTCGCTCCTACAGGAAGCTCTTGTGCATACAAAGGAGCTTATCTGCAATCCGAATCCTTTGGGAACCAACCTGATCGATCACCTCCGACTGGATTCCAAGGCATGTTTTTTGTTCTTTGAGGTTGCAGCCAATTGGTTCGCCCGCATGCATTCCTCTCCTCATGCGAAATCGTTCTTTTCCACAAATGCACAACTGCTGGTTTCAATGTGGCAGCGTGAATGCGAGAATACGGATTTTGAATCAATCAACGCTCTTGAGACGGCTTTGGCTCGATACATTCTCTCTATTCCTACCAATGACGCCAAATTGCTTGCAAGGTCTTTGGCGGAGGTTATCACCACCGAATCAGATAAGGTGGGGGGCTTTCTCTGGACGCTGGCAGTTGAGGCGGATTCGAGTCACAAAGATGCGTCATTTTGGGTGATCTGGGAAATATTCTCCGAAGCGACTCTATCACTGACCGATCTTGATGACAGTGGATTGAGGGTCCGGCATGGGATACTCTTGGAGGCTCTTTTCCTAATTGGCAGAGGCACCGAATCGATCAAAGACTGGCACTTGGTTCAAGGCCATGAACAGCAAATAACAGAATTATATGCCATGCTCCCAGCATCAACTACCGCGACCTGCAACTATCTAGTTTTCTTGAAGCAATTCGGAGCGGTTGAAATACCCAGAGCATACATTCCTCTTGCTAATAAAATTACTGAGAAACCAGTGTTGTTGAATCGTACAAATTCTTTTTTGCTGGAAGAATTGTTATCTCCGGGAGTATTCGGAACGCCTGCTTTTCTGAAGAGAGATCCCGATGTGCGAACTGCAGTAAATACCATCCTTGATGCCTTGATAAATGCTGGTTCTGCCGCTGCTTATGTCATGCGTGACGACTTCGCGACACCTCTTCGGCAGTAAGAACAATGCGGCCAATTATTTTGAGAACTGGTTAACTATTAAGATTTAATTATGAGCTTACGCATCCTTCACACCGCTGATAACCACCTGGGAATCTCGTTTGCCCAATACCCGGACCCTGTTCGGGACCGACTGTTGGAGGAACGCTTTTCCGCGCTTGAGCGACTGGTTGCAACAGCGAACCAACGGGATGCCCACTTTCTTGTGGTGGCCGGCGACCTGTTCGACAAACAGACCGTCACCAAAGGGCAGATCGAACGAATAGTTAGAATTCTCGCTGTATTTGAAGGCGAACACGTCCTGGTGCTGGCTGGCAATCACGACTACTACGAGGGTGCTGACAACAAACTTTGGCGTTGGTTCCGGAATGCTTGTGATGGCACATGTGTGCTTCCGTTGACCGATCCGACGACCAAAGAGTTTGAAGGTGATGATTTCCGCGTGCGCTTTTACGCTTGTCCATGCCCGAGCAAGCACAGCAAGGAGCACACCATCGGATGGGTCGCTGACACTGACAAGGAATCGGATGTCATCCATGTCGGAATCGCTCACGGGAACGTCGAGGGACTAGGCTTGGACGCAGACCAGCGATACTTTAACATGTCCGAGGAAGACATGCGTGGTGCCGGGGTTCACACCTGGTTGCTTGGGCACATCCATGTGCCAGCGCCAGCGCCGGGAACGACGGGACGGCCTCTGTATTTCATGCCGGGCATCCATACACCCGACTCCGTGAAATGCAGTCACCCCGGCCACGCGTGGTGGATCGAGTTGGGGGCAGACGGTTCGTGCCGGCACGAGCAACTGACTTCCGGTGGAGTTCGATTTGTCAGACTTAGGCGTTCGTTGGAGAATTCCACCGAAATCGAAAATCTTCGGGTCGCCTGCGAATCGTTCGATGCGCCTAACACGGTTCTGGATCTTCAACTTACAGGCCGTCTCAAGGAGGAGGAGCTTTCCGAACTCAATCAACTTCTGGATGGGATGAAATCACGCTTTCTCCACCTCACGCGGGAGCAGGACATCGCTCAGGTGCTCGATGCTGCGGGCATTGCGAGGCGATTTCCGGACGGAACACTTCCCAACAAGCTGCTGCATGGTCTTCTAGCTGACGAGTCAAACGCCGGAGACGCGCATCTGGCGTTAGACATCATTGAAACCCTTCATTCGTAATGAAAATCCTCCGCATTCGCCTACATCCATTCGGTGGAGTCGCCGACCGCATCTGCGATCTTCACGATGGAGTGAACGTGATCGAAGGCCCAAACGAGTTCGGCAAGAGCACGTTGAACAACGCCCTATGGCACGGGCTTTTCACGCCGACGAACCTGCCGCCAGTGGGATTGAAAAAGGCTATGGGACGCTGGTATCCGCGGCCCGGTGGTGATCATTCGCGAGTCACCTTGGAATTTGAATCAGACGGACAGAAGTGGACTCTGCAAAAAACGTGGGGAGCTGGCGCGTCGTCCATAATCCAGTCTAACGGGAGCGCGGCAATCGCCGAGCCAGCGAAAGTTCAGGAACAACTGCTGGCACTGGTCCACCGCAATGAGGCCACCTGGCGGCATGTGCTCTTTGTCGGACAGGCTCAACTGGCACGAACGATGCAGGAGTTGAAGGAGCAATCGAAGGAGATCGACGACATTCAACCTTTGATTGCGGGCGCGGCAGCCATTCCCGGAGACATTGCCCCGGACAAACTGGTGGCAGCTATCGACGAACGAATCGAAGGGCACTTCAGTCGGTGGGACATCAGCACAGGAGGTCCAGAGAAAGGCAAAGGAATCGACAGCCCTTGGGCGAACAAGATTGGCCCCCAGCTTGCAGCCTACTACGCGATGGAAACGGTTCGCCGGGAATTGAAGTATGTTCGCAGTTATGAGGAGCAAGTCGATGAGGTGAATACCAAGATCATAGGGCTTCAATCCAAGATCGAAGTGGATAGGGACTTTGTCACCATCGGTCGCGGATTGAAGGACGGTCTCGCCAGTCGTGGCGGCCTGGAAGAAAAGATTCAGCGTCTTGGTGGCGAGCAAACCGCTCTGAAGGCTGTCTTGGTGGATTGGCCCGGTGCGGACAAGGTGATCAGCGGAAAAAAAGCTGAGTTGGAAGGACTCAAAACGACTCTTCAATCCCTCGCTGATGAATTGAAGAGCGCCAAGAAGCGCGCCGACGCGGAGCAGTTGAGATTGGCGCACGGAAAGCTGGTCAAAGCAAGGGAGGCTTGGAATGCCGAGGTAACGAAGCTCAGCGAATCGAAGGCAGTATCCGCTGAATCGTTGGCCGAGCTAAAGCGCCTTGAAAAAGACATCAGCGATTTCCGGATCAAGATCGAAGCTCAGAAGCTGAGTGCCAAAATCGAGAGCGCCACACCCACTTCCGTCATGATCATGCGAGGCACGGGAGCACCAGAACCCCTGACACTCACTGCCGCTGAGGCATGGGAAGGCCAAGCCGACGGCAAGCTGATCGTCGAATTGCGTGACATGAAGATCAGCGTCGAGAGTGGCACCGGAGACATGAATGCCCTTTTTGAGCAACTTGAGGCGGCCAGCCAACGGCGAAGTGAATCGCTTGAGATGCTCGGTCACGAAAGTCTCTCATCGGCAGAGGCGGCGGACATCAATCACCAGAAGTGCGTCAGGGACGAAAAGCACAAAAAGGAACTCTACACGGCTGCGCTACTTGGGCGCTCCGAGGAAGAATGGGCGGTTGAAATCGCCGCACTTGAAGCACTTCCCGAAACCCGGTCGGTGGCTACCCTTGAGACTGAGCAGGCAACCGCCGTGAGGAATGAGGCCAAGCTCACCTTCGAGATCCAAAAAGAGCAGGAAAAGATCATCAACTGGACCACGGAGCACACGGACTTGGACACGCTCATGACCAAGATTCTGGCAAAGACCGGTGAGCTCAATGCGGCCAAGCTTGAGTTGGACGGACTGCCGCCGCTTCCCGAAGGGTTCAATTCCGTTACCGATTACTTGGCGGTGCTTCGTGAAAAAGAGGGATGCCAGTCTGAGGTGGAAGACAAACTCAGTGAACTCAAGATCGAGCAAGCGAAACTGGCGGGTGGAGCGCCGAGTCACACCGCAGAGGAGCTACGTGATGAGCTTGAATCCAAAGAACGGGAGTTCCAGAGGAAGCAGGCAATCGGACAAGCACTGCTGCGTATCCGTGCAAGGTTGCAGGAAGTCGTTGCCAGCAGTGGAGCCGGCGATCCAATGCAGGGGCTTGCCTCCACAGTCGCAGGCCATTTCAAGAACCTCACTTGCGGTCGCTATGATGAAGTGAAATTGGACGGAGCCACCCCTGTCGAAATCAGTGGGCCGCTTGTGCTGGAAACCGCTCTACTTTCCCAAGGAACACTGGGATCTCTGGCACTCGCTACCCGGCTGGCTCTCGCCGAATTGTATCTCGACGGCATGGAAGGCTTCCTGGTTCTCGACGACCCATTCACCGACATGGACCCTGCTCGCCGCCGTGCAGCGGAACATTGCCTCGGAGAATTCGCAAAGCAGCGCCAGGTGCTCTTCTTCACCTGCCACCCGGATCATGCGCGTGAACTTCAGGAGCTTGCCGGTGCCAAAGTTCCAGCGATGGCAGGCTAGATGCCCATTTCGGTAATCAGCCCTTGATCGGAGGCACCAATCTGGCAGACGTGTGACGAATGGATGAGAACCTGACCAGCAAAGCCAGCCACCGGATTTCCGGAAAGCCGGTTCATGTCGGTCGGGTTCCAAATCCATCCACTCATCCGGGACAGAAAGGCGGTTTTTCCGACGGATTTCTGACAAAGTTACCTGTCGAAGGTCGCCATGCGCTTCGCGTTGTATTGCAGGATACTCCGCTGAAGCATGTCGTCGAACACCGCAGTCACTTCCTAATCAAACTGCCAGGCTCCGCAGAGCACGACTTCATCACCTTGGGCTTCATTCATGCCCACGTGGCGGATGTCAACGCGGCAGGCGTTTGACGAGCCGGGTTTCACACCGGCTTAGTGAAATCGGCCAGCGTGTGGGAGATAGATTCCTCCCATCACCAATTTGAAGAAATCGATCATCGCAACCTGAGAACAAAAAAGCTCTCCCGGCTGGAGCCGGGAGAGCTTGGGATTCAGGATCTCAGCGAGATCAAGGTTGCTCAGCGTTCAAGCGGTAGAAGCGCTTACCAGCCGGAGCTGGTACTGTGACCTGCTCAGTGACCTCGGTTGTCCACTGGCCGCTTAGGTCACCACTCTCGACCTTGATGCCAAGGACTGCGGTGCCGTTCGAGCCGGGATTGGTCACCGCACCCATCACGCCGTTCATGCGCAGGTCCAGGATCGACTCCGGTGTGTAGAGACCGTAGTCCGCACCCGAGGCTTCCTTCACATATTGGGCGGTGGTGACGATGTTTCCGTTAACCTCGTCGAACTGCTGGTCCCAACCGGCGAAGATCCAGCCAGCTTGTGGGCTGATCGTCGGCGCCGATACTGACTGTCCGGCACGGATCGATTGCTCGAGGGGGCCGCCACCTGTCTTAGTGCCACGTGTGCCAGGGTTGAACACCACCTTGCCACCAAGCGTCGGGAAGTTCACTTTAAACATGAACATCTGGCCGCCGTAGTCGCAGCGGAAGGCGGAGACTGGGCCACCGGATTCTCCAGGGTGTTGAACCACACCGACGAACTTGTGAGCGCTCAGCGGCAGGGTTTGCTGAACCAGGGACTCACCAGTTCCGGCGAGTTCGGCGGTGCTGTAGAAGCTGCCGTTCGCCTTTTTGGCCACCAGACCCGTCACGTTCCAACTACCGGAGAACTCGGAGTTAGCCGCCGATTTGAAGGTGCCGCCGTAAGCCGACACGCCGTTGATTGCACGCGGGTTTCTGGTACCGCCAGCCATTGCCAGGAACCAACCTTTACCGGGCTGGGCCAGCTCAAGCGAT
>Ga0164294_10000258_pt1 | contig 49679 bp, 45 predicted proteins | sample GEODES005metaG_FD_111479 | JGI IMG/M metagenome (GOLD analysis project Ga0164294, IMG submission 111479) | Oligotrophic lake water microbial communities from Sparkling Lake, Wisconsin, USA - GEODES005 metaG | ecosystem: Environmental > Aquatic > Freshwater > Lake | place: USA: Sparkling Lake... | reverse complement strand
CCTTGATCACACGAGTTTCAATAGCTTCGATTAATGCAGCCCCGTGATGAGGATAAACAACGGTTTCGCCGACCTTAAATGTCATGTGATGCCCTTCGCTAGAGGGTCAATTCTACCAGCAATCTAAGGTTCAGAAAACCCAGTAAAGTGGCGTTATTGGCTACTTATTTGATGTGAGAGAATTACGCCTATGCGTCGCATACTTTCTGCAGTTGTAATTTCAACGCTTGCGCTCTCGCTCACTGGATGTGCAGCTGGATTTAATGCTGCTACTCGCGATATTTCACAAGTAACTGATGGCGCAGAGGCTTCGATCATTTCAACTGAAAACAACATCCGTGTAGTTAACCTGCTTGTTGTTGCTGCAGAAAGCGGAACCGGTGTTCTGGTTGGCACGATTGTTAACGCTCAAGAGGCTGAAGATTCATTGTTAGGCGTAGCGATCAATGGAACTGTTTTGACATACACAGGCAAGAACAATCTGCCGCAGAACTCACCAATTATTTTTGAAGGCGAACGCGCAAACGCTAAAGCGGTTATCACTGGTTTTGGCGCACAACCTGGAACTCATGTAACTGTCACGATGTTCTTTGCTCGTGCTGGTGAAATTACTAAGGATGTAATCGTTCGCGATAACACCGAAGAGTATGTGGGTATTACTTCTTCCCCTGCGCCGCAACCGCAGCCATAGCAACTTTCGCTGCTTCAGGATCTAAATATTCGCCGCCTTTAACAACTGGCTTAAAGTTTTCATCTAACTTGTAATACAACGGAATTCCGGTCGGAATATTTACCCCTGCAATGTCCGCGTCCGTTATTACATCAAGGTGCTTCACTAATGCACGCAAAGAATTTCCGTGAGCAGTTACTAGAACACGCTTTCCGGCCTTTAAATCAGGAACGATTGCTTCATCCCAGTACGGAAGCATGCGAGTAATAACATCCTTTAAACATTCTGTTTTCGGTGCCGCAGCGCCTAAATCGGCATACCGCGCATCTTTTGCCTGGCTATACGGGTCAGCATCATCAATTGCGGGAGGCGGAGTATCAAAGCTACGACGCCACAATTGGAACTGTTCTTCGCCGTATTGAGCCAAAGTCTGCGCTTTGTCCTTGCCTTGCAACGCCCCGTAGTGGCGCTCATTTAATCTCCAGGAACGCTTCACCGGAATCCAGTGACGATCACAGGCATCAAGTGCTAACTGCGATGTATGAATCGCACGACGCAAGAGCGATGTATGAACTACATCTGGCAACAACCCACGATCTGCCAACATCGAACCACCGTGACTTGCCTCGGCTTCTCCTTTTTCGGATAAGCGAACATCGACCCAACCGGTAAAGAGATTCTTGGCATTCCATTCGGATTCGCCGTGGCGGAGCAAGATGAGTTCGAAGTTAGTCATAGAGACAGTCTAAACCAAATGTTGCTAACTAAACCAAATGCTGCTAGCTAAACCAAGTGCTGCTAGCTAAACCAAATGCTTGAAGGCATCTAAATTGGCCAAGGATTCACCTCGAGAAACCCGCCAAGCCCATTCACGGCGAATTGCATTTGCAAAACCAAGTTCGAGCAATGGATTAAATGAATTATCGCTGTACTGAAGGACCGAACCAATCAGCCGATCTAGTTCGCGTTCGGTCACTGCAAACAACGGCAGGCGACCTACAAGAAAGATGTCCCCGGCTTCGTTAGTTGCAAAAGCGATTCCGTACATAGAAGCATTTTTTGACATGCACCAGGCGTGAACATCGGCAGCGTTGTCATCGGGTTTACGGATTACAAAGGCGTTGATGCTTAATGAATGATCCCCAACAATAAGCGCGCAGTGGGTTTGCAACTTTTTCTCGCCAGGCAGACTGACTAAAAAGGTGTTGTCATCTTTGCGTTCGTATTCCAGATCATGAGAATCTAAAAACTCTTCAATTGTTACCCGTGGATCAATGCCAGCCATTTATGCTTCCAAAGATTTACGGGCTTCACTGATTACCTGATCGTAAATATCAAGGGTTCCACGCGCAGTTACATCCCAGCCAAAGTGCGATGCGTGCTCGATTGCGCCCATAGACAGCAATACGCGACGTTGTGGCTCTTGCAATAAACGAGAAATAACTGAAGACCAAGCTTTTGGATCATGTCCATCAACTAAAACTCCCGAAATACCGTCAGCTACTGCGGTACGAAGCCCACCAACCGCCGTTGCAACAACAGGGGTTCCGCAAGCCTGTGCTTCAAGTGCAACTAAACCAAAGCTCTCGCTATAGCTGGGAACAATTACTAAATCTGCTGCTCGATACCACTGTGGCAATTCTGTACGTGGAGCAGGAGGCGCAAAACGAACAACATCATCGATTCCAAGCCATGAAGAAAGCTCTTTTAGGCGATCAACTTCTTCGGTGTTGGCACCTGATGCTCCACCAACAATATTGACGATTAACTTGTGGCGCAAAAGTGGTGAGTGCTTTACCAATTCACTTGTAGCGCGAATCAGAACCTCTGGACCTTTATGTGGCTGAATTCTTCCAACAAATGAAACAACTAGTGCATCATGTGGCAGGCCAACAATCTCGCGTGCTGCGTTGCGACTTTCACCTGGTGTAAATGTAAATAGATCAACACCTGGGGTAACAACATGGACGATGTCTGGACACGCATCATATAAAGAAACCAGGCTTGCACCTTCGGCATCCGTGTTTGCAATCAAAGCATTTGCTGCTGCAACAACTTGTGTTTCACCCTGCACGCGAATCATTGGTTCAGGTGTTTCACCTTCGGCTAAGTTCAAGTTCTTTACTCGCGCCATAGTGTGCATTGTGTGTACTAACGGAATTCCAAGCTCTTTAGCAGCAGGCATCGCAACCTTGCCAGATAACCAGTAATGCGAGTGAATCACATCGTAATTTTCAGTTCGCATGATTCGAGAAAACTCTTGAGACAGCCCAGAAATATGGATCGGTAATTGCTCTTTCGTTAATGTTCCATGTCCGCAATCAAAGTGGCGAACTCGAACGCCGGGAGAAATTTCTACAATCTCTGGTGCATCCGGATCAGTTCTGCGTGTGAAGATATCAACGCTGACACCCATCGCAGCCATGCGCTGAGCAGATTCCAAAACATAAATATTCATGCCGCCCGCATCGCCAATACCTGGTTGATCCAGGGGCGAGGTGTGCACCATCAAGGTTGCAATGCGGCCATTCATAGGCTTTAAGGGTACGCCCCTTACGCGTATTAAGAAACTTAAGCGAAAGTCGCGCGAATGGTACCGACGGGCAAGCCAGCACCAAGGGTGTTGACCGGCGCTTCCTGCGCATCAACACCAAACTTTGCAAGAGCAGCGGCAGTAATTGCTGACATCGCACGCTGATTTCCATCGCTAATTTTAATTGCCAAAGTTCGACCATCAGGAAGTGATGCAACATTGACCGCTTCTGCGCCTTCTTTCATAAACAACCCCGGAACATTTTGCATCATCCGAGTTCCCAAGCGACCAGGACCTGCAACCATTTCAGGAAAATCGCGACAAGCTTGGGCAACATCTTGATGAATCTGATCTGTACTAATTGTTAAGTTACGAATTGCGCGAGCTAAACCAAGTAATGAAAACAGAAACAGTGGAGCGCCGCAGCCATCAACACTTGTAACAATTACCTTTTCACCGCTCATGGCTTCAACTTCGTCCCTTATTGCAAGTTGCAAAGGATGAGTTGGTTCTAAATACGTTTCAGTTGGCCAGCCATTAATGACACATGTTGCAAGCATTCCTGCATGTTTTCCGCTGCAATTCATTGCTAAACGTGTTGGTTCCGATGTACGGCGAAGCTCTTCATCTAATGGTCGATCAAGAATACATTTAAGTGAATGCTCGTCAAGACCAGCCTTTGCCAAAATAGCTTGCGCCCCTTGTTGATGCATCGGCGTACCCGAATGCGATGCACACACCAAAGCAAGCAGTTGTGGCTCAATATCTAAACCCGCACGCACCATTGCTGATGCCTGAATTGATTTCAATGATGATCGCGAATAAATATCTAGTGTCGGATCGCCCATCTGAAACAAGATTGAGCCATCGGCGTTAAGCAAAACAATGTGACCTGCGTGTACAGATTCGACAACGCCAGTACGCGTGACCTCGGCTAAAACTTCTCCGAGCATGGGGTTAGCGTTACTCACTTTGGCGTTCTAGCGAAGACCAAAGGTGCGCCTGCAATTCGTGGCCATTGGTAGCCATGTCATAAGCGCTAAACAACTGGCCTTCTACAAGGCCATATAAACGAACTCCCTCATCAACCGTTTTTGCAGATGGAGCGGCATACCCTTGATCTAAAACTAATTGAATCTTTGGACCATCAAACTGGCCGACCCAACCTTCGGAAATTCCGGTGTTATGTGACATAACAACTTCTAAAACATTGTTCGGCTTAACGCGCCAGAAACCAGCTTCGGATGCACCTGGGCGAATGATTTCACCTTCGGCATCGATGATCCAGGAACGTGAAAAGTAATTCAGAAAATTTCGTCCATCATGGTTAAAGACAACCTCTTGTGCGTATTCAAAAGGTTCAACACCTGGATACTCGCCGCGACCTTTTCCGCGCCAGGTACCAACAATCCACGCCAATGGATTTAATTCAGGATGCAAGCCTTCAGGGATTGTAAAAACCATTAGGGACGTTGCCTCCAGTTAGTAATGCGTCGCGCTTGTGATTGGCGACCTTTAAATGCATACAAAACGAGCGCTACACCCAGTGCGATGGCTACAAGGCCAAGGATTACTGATGTGAACAACTCCATGGCGTAAGAATAGCGGTTAAACAATCACCTGTTGCGAGGCTGGAATTCCATCAACGCTCAGCGTTGCATCAATCGGAGTATTTCGCTTCACCATCGCTAGTGCAATTGTTCCTAATTCATGGTGACGGGCAACGGTGCCAATAAATCCGACTACGACTCCGTCGTTTTCAACTTTGGTGCCAGCAGCTGGAAAGCCAACATCGCTGCCATCAAGGTGCAGCATTACTAAACGTCGTGGCGGATTTCCTAAGTTGTAAATCTTTGCCACGGTTTCTTGCCCGCGATAGCAACCCTTTTTCATATGAACCGCGCCATTTAAAACACCTAGTTCATTTGGAATTGATTTGTGATCAGTTTCAAAACCAATGCGTGGGCGGTGCGCCGCAACTCTTTCAGCGTCTAACGCCCAAGTACCAACTTGTGTTGCTACCCCACCAAAGGTTTGCTTCATCTCTTCAAGTTCAGTGCGTGGAACCAAAGCAAATGGCCCACCAATTTCTGTTGGCGCACCTGGTGCACGCAAAACTGCAAATGTATCGCTGACATCTGCAACATCTACCCGAAGCATGAACTTCATTTTGGTTAAGTACTCGACCAAATTATCGCTATAGCCAGGATCTAGAACTAAATATGTTGCAGAACCGTCATCAACTAAATTGAATTGGTATTCAACATGTCCTTTGGCATCTAAGATCATCGAAGGCATCCACACACCAGGTCGTAAATCACTGACGAACTGCGTTGTTAAATCATGTAACCACTTCAGTCGATCTTCGCCGGATACTGAAATTACTGAATAATGTGAAAGATCTGCCCACGCAGTTCCTGCCTCTAACGCGCGTTGTTCCTTTACTGGTTCCCCAAAATGCCAGACAGCACCTTTGTCAGGACCATCTTCAACTAGAACCGCGCTCATGCTCCTAAGTCTACGGCTTTACACAAGCAGCGCATGTACCGGTGATTGCAAAGTGCGTGACATCGGTCTTAAAGCCGTAATCATCAGCCAATGAGTTCACAAAGTTAGCTGCAACTTCAATCGGTGCATCGCCCACTGATCCGCAGGTATCGCAGACAAGGTGTAGATGAGTTAACTCTTCTGCTGCGTGATAGGTCGCACCGCCATGGCCCAAGTGAGTGTGTTGAACTAAGCCAACATTTTCTAGGGTTTCAAGGTTGCGATAAACAGTAGAAAGATTGATTCCGGGATGCGTTTGGCGAACTTTTTCGGCAACTTCTTCAGGTGTTGCATGTCCCAATGCGCGGACAGCAGATAGAACTAGTTCGCGCTGAGGCGTTAAGCGCAAACCTTTTTCATGAAGCTCATGTTTTCCAGCCATGTGAGAACTCTACCTGTCTGCCCTGTTAGGGCTTACTTTGAGCGTGCGCGAAGTAGAAGAAGGTAGATCTCGCAGCCTAGGCAGAAGTTAAATGCCGCATTCAAGAACGCCGCACCTAGTGCTCCAGCAACTGCGATTGTGAATACAAGATCTAGACCAGTTACCGCACCAACAATGGCAACAACTGCAAACAACAGTCCAACTCTTTGTGCAAACTGTGGTGGCTTAACCTCTTCAACTGGAACTTCACCCTTTAGGCGAGGCTTCACAATAGTTTTGTAAATGAATGCATACGGTGTGAACTGTGGTCCCTTAAGTGCACCGATTGCAAAAACCAATGCCTGCACAACGATGAACCAAACATTGTTAGTTGCGAGCGCTGCCGCCAAAACAACTGTTGTGATTGCCGCACCAAAACGTGGGCCGCGAGCATCGATGAGTGTTGAAACCTTTGCTGAATTTGAAACCTGTGTCATTTTTAATCCTTTGTGTTATTTAGTGTGTTTGGTAAAACGGCATTAATTGTTGGATGAAGAAACAATTAAGCAATACACAAGGATGCAGATACACGGCCGTAATCAATTACACGGCGCTTGGTAGCTGCTAACAACATGGGTTAAGAGTAAAGAACTACAAGTACTTTCGCGAGTTGCAACTAATTCGCATTAAGCGATCGCAGAAATCGCCTTCAGCACCTGATCACGCTTAGGTGCACCCATCGCACGGCCTACTTCGTGCCCCCGTGAGTCCAAGAACAGCGTGGTTGGCGTGCTACGGATATCTAGCTTTCGCACTAATTCCAGGTTTGCTTCGGCATCTACTTCTACATGCGCCACATCTGCCATATCAGCGGTGACATCCTCAATCAGTAAACGGGTAGCTCGGCACGGTCCGCAAAAGGCCGATGAGAACTGCAAAAGGGTTGCCCTAGAGCCCAAATCAGCCCCGATCATCGCCGGCGTAATCAATCCCTTATCGGACTTAACCACGACCTTGCCCCGCGAGCGGTTATGCCAAAAACCGAAGCCAGTGGCCAAGGCCAGCACGATCGCAATTGGAAGCAAAGATTTCACGGGAGTAGTCTGTCTCAATGGCGAAGGTTCTGCTACTTACGAACACTCTTGGCGCTAGCGCAGAGGTGCTTCCTGCACTTGGTTTGCTGCAGCATCAAGTGAAAATTCTGCCTGCCGAAGCAAGCGTCCTTGTAGATGCTCCCGATGTTGATCTAGTCCTAATTGATGCACGCCGTGATCTGCCTGCAGTTAAATCGCTAACAAAGCTTCTGCATTCAACCGGTGTTGGTTGCCCAATCATTGCAATCACAACTGAAGGTGGACTAACTGCATTTAACGCAGACTGGGGTGTCGATGATGTCATTCTCGATACTGCAGGTCCTGCCGAAGTTGATGCACGTATTCGCATCGCAGTTGGCAAGCACGCAATCGAAATGGTCGCCGCAGATCCACATAGCGGTGAAATTCGCAGCGGTGATGTAACAATCGATGAAGCAACTTACACCGCTCGCCTAAAGGGAAATGTTCTTGATTTAACTTTTAAGGAATTCGAATTACTTAAGTACTTAGCTCAACACCCAGGTCGAGTCTTCACAAGAGCTCAACTGTTGCAAGAAATCTGGGGCTATGACTACTTCGGCGGAACTAGAACTGTAGATGTTCACATCCGTCGCCTTCGTTCCAAGTTAGGTCCAGAGTTTGAAGCCATCATTGGCACAGTTCGAAATGTTGGTTATCGCTTTACTGTTGATGCTTAACCATGCGCCACATTCTTAAGCTGCACCGTGATCTAAACGCCGATTCACTTCCTCAGGCAGATCACGAGTACACAATCGAAACTTTCAACCCTGCAATACATAAACAACAATGGCTCGATTTAAACAATCAGGTCTTTGCGCATCACCCAGATCAAGGTAATTGGGCGATGCAAGATCTTGATAACCGCATTCAAGAGAATTGGTTTGATGAAAAAGGTTTTTTCTTAGCCACAGAAAATGGCACTATCGAAGGTTTTGTCTGGACCAAAATCCACCAAGATTTAATCAATCAAGACCCAGTAGGCGAGCTCTATGTCGTTGGAACCCACCCAGACCACGCAGGAAAAGGCATTGCCCGAGCTCTATCGGTAGAGGCCATCAATTACCTTGTAAACAAAGGACTTAAGCACGCAATCTTGTATGTCGATGCCGATAACGAAAAAGGTTTGAAACTTTACGGTTCGTTAGGGTTTAACTAACTCCGCACACATCCTGTAAAACGCCTTGGTGTGGGCATCGACATCGGCGGCGGTTGTATCAGGGCACATCAGCGCCATGTTGTGGAATGGCGTGATCAAGAAGCCATCGTTCAACATACGCAAATGGATGTACTGCTCTAATTCGAAGTCCCCGGCGTTATTGGCATCGGCCCCAGTTACAGGTGCGACCTTGCCGAACATATATTCACCGCGAGCTCCCAAACGATTACAGGTCCATGGCAAATCAAATTCGGTGATCGCAGCATCTACGCCATCAGACCAACGGGTTCCCAAATCAATCATGCGATCAAAGTTTTCTTGAGTCAGAACTTGTGTCAACGTTGCACGCATCGCAGCTAATGACAACGCATTTCCTGCCAAAGTACCACCGACTCCGCCAGTGTCAATGATTTCAAGTTCCACCATTGATTTGATCTTGTCCGCGATCGCTTGAGTCATTCCAAAAGTTCCAGTTGGAATTCCACCGCCGATTGCTTTTCCGATTGTTAAGAAATCTGGCTTCAATCCGCGATCTGCGGTCATTCCACCGGGACCCACAGAGATTGTGTGGGTTTCGTCAATAATCAAAATAACGCCGTGCTTCTTAGCTAATTCAGCAACGGCTTCTAGGTAACCAGCTTGTGGCAAAACGATTCCCACATTTGTCATGGCAGGTTCCATCAAGATCGCGGCAACATCGCCATGTGTCAAAGCTTTTTCCATGCCAGCAATATCGTTGAATTCAACAACACGCGTTGTTTGATCCAGCGCAACTGGTGCACCGATATTTCCTTCGCGAGCGACCGTGTTACCGAGCGCGTTAAGGGTTGCAAAGGTTTCATCAACTGAACCGTGATAACAACGATCAATCACAACAATCTTTGAACGCCCCGTAATCATGCGGCTATAGCGAATAACGTGACGGTTGGCATCGGTTGCAGAGACCGTGAATTGCCACAGCGGCAAACCAAAGCGGGCTGCTAATTCTGCCGACACAATGGCTGCATCTGCCGTTGGCAACATCGCAGTAATGCCCTTTCCGGCTTGCTCGCGAATTGCTGCCACAGTTGCATCTGGTGAATGGCCTGTCATCGATCCAGTATCGCCTAAACAAAAATCAATATAGGTATTGCCATCAACATCGGTAAAGCGCGCACCTTTAGCTTCTTGTACAAAAATCGGATAAGCCCCAGGCCACTTTGCCATCCATGACATAGGAACTCCACCAGGCATGTTCTTTTGACCAGCCTTAAACATTTCACCGCTCTTTGGATGTGTCGCCAAAAAGCGCGCATTTTCTTTCTCTGTTAAGCGTTTTAAGGTCTCGCGATTAATCATGTGGCCAGTCTATTCAAGAGATTCAAAAACAAACAAAGCTTCGATGTAGTTCTCACCACTAATACCTAAGTTCTGCGCATCAGGTGGTGCGGTTTGTGGCTCAATACATACGCCATCTGAATCTTCGGAATATACAACCCACCACGGCGCATCGCATTCGATTGAAATGCGCGCAACATCTTCCCAAACAACTGCAGGGGTGCCTTTGATCCCAGTAAATGCATCATCCCAAGGTGGCGGCGTTGGTGCGCTGCGCTTTCCTGTTGGAATTCTATCGCTGCCACGGATCAACATTTCTGTTGCATCAAATTCGATTTCGGCGCTGCCACCGCGTTCTAGATCGCGAGCAAACCATGGATGAAAACCAAGCCAGGCAGGCAAATCACAACCATTGGGTTCATATTCCAGTGACCAGCGAATTGCATCATCTAATACTTCAATCTTTTGTTCAACCGTTGCATCACCATACGGAGACGGCAGGTGCAAAAGTGAGCGTCCTGGGCCGATTTCTTGCCATGAAGAAATTAGCCCGAAACCATGCAGCGCATGTGGTGGATCAATCGTTGCTGGCAGCTGAATCTGTTGACCCGCGCTATTTGTAAGCAAACCTTCTTTGATTCGTCCAGCCCACGGTGCCATTGAGTACCAACCCGATGTGTGAACCTGTCCGCGAAAAGGAACAGCGAATTCATTCTCGCGCCACTTGAGTGAAGTGATTCGCGCACCATTGTCATCATCGATTGCGATCTGAAATTCGGCATCATCAATAAATTGCATTAGGCATCCAAGGCTTCTACTAGTTCGTGCAGTCGTGGAGGTTGAGCACCAGCACGTGAAACGGTAATTCCGGCAGCAATCGCTGCGCGATGTAGAACGGCGTTGAGAACTTGTCCCTGTAAACCACTAACTGAATGCTTAATGATGCCTTCGACCAGAATCGCACCCACGGTATCCCCTGCACCAACGGTATCCACCACACTTACCATTGCGCCTTCGACTTCTTCAAAACCATGTTCTGTGTAACCAATAATTCCGTGTGCACCGCGAGTTACAACTATCAATGAAGTTCCACCTGCAATCCAGCGCTTTGCAACTTCATCCATTGCCTCACCTGGATACAACCAAGAAATATCATCATCTGACAGCTTTACGACACTTGAAATACCTACCCATTTTTCAACTGCAGCGCGGTAGCTATCGCGATCGCCCACAACTGATGAACGCACGTTTGGATCAAAGACAACGGGAGCAAATTCGGCGCATTTAACCGCCCAATCAAACAAAACCGTTGATGCTGGTTTAACAATCGTAACCAAGGTTCCGATGTGTACAACACTTGGTTTTAAGCGTTCTGGGTCCGGTAACCACGAAGCATTGAAATCAAAGGTCGCTGTGCCATCGATCAGGAATTCATAGGAAGCAGAACCCGCAGAATCCAAAGTCACTGTTGCCGTACAAGTTGGCTTGTCACTGGTTAACGCCAATGAAAGTCCGACTCCGTCACGCTCTAACTCTTTGCGCGCACTAACGCCGTATGCATCACTAGAGATTCCATCAATAAAATCAACCTCATACCCCAAACGCGCTAAAGCTTTAGCGGTGTTTGCAGGACCTCCACCAACAACATCACCAGTTGGCAAAATATCAATCAGAACTTCGCCGCACACCCAGATGCTCATAACAGCTCGCCTTTGCGCGCTAAGAATTCGGTCAACACTTCAACACCTAACAAATGATCCTGCACTTGTGGCAAACCGCTGATCAACAAAATTCCAACACAACCCATGCCCTTAACGTTTAATGACAACCCGCCACCATGTATCGCATGTGTTTCTTCGGGCAAACCTTTCACCGCATACCAATCGATACCTTGTTCTTCTGCCAAAACTCTTTCATACATCGTTGAATTTCCGGTTGCTAAAACAACTCGCGCTTTTCGCGCAATCCACGAATCATTTTCGGGCGTTGATCCTGGTAACGATGCGTGAAAAACAGTCCACTCTTTCAATCGCACCTCGACTGCAATACCTAATTCGCGAGCAAAACCAAAATCCATTGCGATCTCGCCGATTTCAATCGCCTCTTTTTGCGACAGGGATTCCAGTTGCAATGTCTTGGCCTCTAACGCCAGACCTTCACTAGAAAATCCACCAGTTGTTGTCGCCATAGTGTTAATTGTGCCTTAATCTGACTCCATGATCACTATCCCTGAATCCGACCTTATTGTTCACGAACTCTGCCTAGGCAGCAATATCTTTGGCGGAAATGCCACTGAGGCTGAAAGCCACCTAGTGATGGATGCCTACAAAAGCCATGGCGGCAACTTTATCGACACCGCGGATATGTATAACCAGTGGGTCGAAGGCCATGTCGGTGGAGAGTCTGAAACGGTAATCGGCAATTGGATGAAATCTCGGGGAAATCGTGCAGAGATGGTGATCGCAACCAAAGTGTCAAAGATGGATCGCCGCCCAGGATTGTCAGCGAAGAACATTTTTGCAGCTTGTGAAGAATCTCTTAACCGTTTACAAACAGATTACATCGATCTGTATTACAGCCACGCAGATGATGAAACTGTTTCTCTCGAAGAAACCCTTGGTGCCTATGCGCATTTGATTGCCCAAGGAAAGGTGCGCTACATCGCAGCATCAAACTTCACTGCATCTCGACTTCGCGAATCAATTGCATACAGCGAGAACAACAACATTCCTGCCTACATTGCAGTTCAGGATTTGTATAACTTGGTTGATAGAAAGACTTACGAAACAGATTTAGCACCAGCGGTTGAGTCACTTGGTATTTCAAATATTCCTTTTTATGGAATTGCTCGCGGCTTCTTATCCGGAAAATATCGACCAGGGGTTACCGAAGTTGACTCAAAGCGCGCCGCGGGTGCTCGCGAATATGCAACCGATAAAGGTTACGCAGTACTAACAACAATGGATGAAATCAGTACTGCTCACAACGGAGCACCACTTTCTGCAATTGCACTTGCTTGGCTTCGTTCACAACCATCAGTCAGTGTTCCAATTGCATCAGCACGCACAGTGCCGCAGTTAGAGGAGATCGTTCAGGTGATTGAGCTAACGTCAGCAGAGGTTGAAAAACTCAACACAGTCTCTGCATAGTTCTCAATTACCAGAACTACGAGACCCTTCGGATAGCTCCTGATTAGCAATGGAATAATCCACAGAAGTAAGGTGTTTCCCATTTGCTACATTTGTAGTAAAATATCCTCATGAGTATGCCAGTACGTATCGAGCCCGATCTTTATAAGCGCGCCAAGAAAGAAGCTGCGATTGAACATCGCACAATCGCAGGTCAGATTGAATTCTGGGCCCAAGTTGGTCGCGCCTGTATAGATAACCCAGATCTGCCCGTCGCCTTTGTTATTGATTCACTTGCCTCACTTGATGCAACCGAAAAGGACAAGACACCTTTCACGCGCCGCGAGATTTAAGTGGCACATTCAGAGAACCAAACCTCCCGCTTCTCGCGACTTTATAAGAAGTTGGGTAAGCGTCAACTAGTTGCTCTACACGATGCAATGGATCTGGTGATCAAGAACCCACAATCTGGACAACAAAAAGTTGGGGACTTATCTGATCTTTATGTTTTCAAATTCAAATTAGGAAGCGAAGATTGGTTACTCGGTTACACAATACATACAAGCAAAAGAGTAATTACTTGGCATGCGATTGGCCACCACGAAAATTTCTATCGTGACGTAAAGAGAAACATGAAGACTTAGGCGGTTTTACCTTGTAGGCGTTGGCCCATAGTCGCTGCGACCTTGAGCCACTTGGTAACCTGGGCATCGCTGAATTCATCTGCGCTTAAAACATAAAGTCCGGTAAAGGTGTCACCGTTGAATTGGTAGAAACCAAGCAAAGTACGTGCACTAAGTCCGGAATCAATTACGGCGTGAACAAATACACGATTTCCATCAGAGACAACTCCAGTAGGAACAGCAGGTAACTTCTTGAACTCATATGGAATCAAAGTTCCAGTTGTATCCTTGTAACCCTTATCGCTCTGACACTGGGCCAAAACCTTTACTAGCTCTTTCTGCGCAGCACTTGCCGCTGCGGCTGATGAGTACTTCACAACCTCGGTGGACAAGAATGAAAATGTTGAATCAACCTTTGTAGCCATCACCTGACGGCGCTCTATGCGATCCTTTTCAGATGCAAACGTTCCGCTGCAAAGATCTAGTGATGGATCAAGCAAGGTAGTCCCATTTGCCATCGGTAAAACAGTCCATTCCTGACTGAAATCCTCTGCGCGGAATCCAAACTTTGCCAGCTTTACCTGTTTCTCATCACTGAGAGAAGGATCACTCACTGGAGGTACTCGATCAAGATCCTTCAAAGTTCCAAGTGTTGTCGCAAATGAAGATAGTCCAATCAAGACAAAGTTTGAACCGGTAACGCGCACCACTTTTTTCCCTGCTCCAACATCTATCGATGCCCCAATTCTAAGTTTGGCGACTTTGCTATCGGCAATAGTGGCAACGGTTTTATTGCCAACTAAGACAGTTGCAGCGCCAGTTCCTACCAATACATCATTTTTCCCCGAGACGCTTAAGGATGCAGTGCACTTACCACTGCACTTAATTGCTCCTAGCCCATAGGTAGAACCAGCGGGGCTCCATTTACCTGTCTTTGAACTCTTATCGCCAGCAACTAAGGTGCCGGTAGCTGTTAAATCTGCAGCCTTTCCATTTCCTAAGCAGTCAAACACTTGTGCGGTACCTGTGACTGTTGCACCAACTGCAACCTTTACGACAGGTGCGTTCTTTACCAAAGAGCTCTGCAGCACTAATCCATCCTCATCAACGACGCTAACCTGACAGATTCCGCTTCCAGCATCGGTTGCGCCCTTCCATTGAAGAGTTAACTCATTTGCCGCAGCTGCGGTCAGAACAAAATCATTTGTAACTACAGGATCTGCTCGATCGATGATCACTTTAGTAGTTGGTGACCATTGACTTTTATTGCCCACAATATCTATGGCTCGCAACGCAAATGAGTAATTGCCTTCTGGAAGGTCACGTAAGTAAAGAGTCTTTGGCGCTGCAAATGGTGATAAATACGTTGGCACCCAACCATCAACATCTGATGCTTTTAATGTTTCGATTGTGCCATCGATCAGTCCTTCAAAACCAACAACTGCCGTGTCAGCATCTTCTCCGCCAGGGCCAAGAACCACCATGTTAGGTGAGGTCCATTGGGCAGTTGGAAGCACATTTGGAACAGGGGGCGGCGTTGTGTCAGCCTTCTTGGTGACAGTAACAACCGCACCTGTTTCAGAAGCAACCGCACTAAATGAAACATCGCCGGAGTATGTCTTTGCTGTCAGCGCGGTCATCGATCCACCAACTGAACGCGAATCCCTGTATTGATAAGTATCTAGGTTAAGCATCCACACATCAGTTCCCAAAACAGAACCAAACTCAGCTGCTTCAGCATCCTCTGGATTAACTGAGACAACAGCTGAAATTGGTGGTGGATCTAATCGATAAATCGCAAGGCCTGGCTTATACCTAACGCCATCTAACTTACGACGGTACTCGATCCAATAAGCAGCGTTTCCATCGCGAATGAATATCACTTTCGTGCCATTTGAAAAATCACTAGGTGCCAGGTTTATCTCCTCAGATTGCCACACCTGCTTAATCTGAGAATCCTTGATGTATCCCATTCGCCACTGGTGATAAGTATTTAGTGGTGAGGTGGTATCAACATTTCCCATTACATCAATGGTTCCGCCGTATTCAACACCCTTGCAAGATTCCCCCCATGGCCCGTCATAGGCAGCGTTGTCGCACCGCAAAAAATTTGAGTGGCCCAAACCGAAGGTGTGCCCTAGTTCATGTGTAATTACAAATGAAGAAGCGCTGTCATGCAAAATCAGCGTCCCTCTGGTGCTCTTTGCATCACCCAATTGCGCACGACCCGACCACACACATCCAGCCTTTGGTGCAACAACAACTAAATACCTCTCGGAATTATCGGTAATACCCAAACGCTTGTAAGCTTCTGGACGAATAGAACTCATAAAGTTCGATGCGGTAAAACCAGTACATGCCATGTTGGAAAGTAATGAAATTGGTGCATCCAAAACTTTGCCGCTTTTAAATGAGATTGTGCGAGCCCCATCATCGCCAACCATTGTTGTGAATTTTCGCCAGTCGGCGTTGACTTCGGTATCAATAACACCTGCAACCTTCTTGGCATCTCCAGCGGGAGCTGCAGCACCTGCCCACGTCACCTCAACAACATCGATGACGCGCTCATCCAGCGCGAAAGCAGGTGATATGCCGACCGAAACAAATCCGATCAGGATGGCAATAAAGCCGGCTACCTTGCTTCTGATCCCAATCGCGTTTTTCACATGTGCCACTTTAGATGCTCCATGCAGTTTGCTCATGTCGATTCACGGCAAAGACCTGATACCCCTGCAATTCTGGCTGGCCAAACCATTGAGCCGAATCCTGTCCGCCCACCATCACCGCTGTTGCCATCGCATCACACAGCCAACCTTCAGGACCAACAACGGTTGCTGACTTTGCACCAATTGCAATCAATCCATTGAGCGGATCATGGATATGTGCGCCACGTTCATACGTTCCGGAAGTCGCAATTGCGCCATCAGTAATGTCAAAAACCTTCACAATTTCAGTACGTTCATCAGGATTAACAACTCCGATTGACCACGGCTTCACAACGCCAGTCACAGAATCAAACCAACCTCCACGCAACGCTAAATCACCAGCTGCATTTACTTGCACATGGCCAACACCTGCAGCAACTAAAAGATCTGCGCACTTATCGGCGGCCCAACCCTTTACCAATCCCGACGGATCAAAACCACCATCAACTGCCCACGGATCAAACGCCCCATCGCTTAAATCTTTCGCTGTCGCACATAATTCCCACACAACCCGCACATCATCAGGACAATCTACAATCGCAACTTTTCCTTGACGCAATCGCGTCACCCACGACTCATCCTTATACGTCGAAAAATCCCGATCTACATTTTCGCAAAACTCAATTACTGATTCCATTGCGCGATCTAATTGCGCACCACCGACAGATTGCGAAAAACAATCCACATCCACAATTGTTCCCCACACAGGAAACTGTCGACGCAGTTGATTCATAGTGAAACCTTACCCGCGCTTACAAGCCAGCTAAAGCAATTGCCCCCTGCAGCGATGTAAACCAGCCATAACTTGTGTATGACGCACCAGATGCGCCTTGAATATTTGCACTCTGCGCCTTCAATGTTTGCGCCTTCAAAATCGGAACCGCCATATTTGTGTAGCGATCATTTTTTCCAGTTGGAGCTTTAACGGCAACGGCGTCAGTAATACGCCCGTTCACAACCGTAATCTTTACTTGAACATTTCCGTAGTTCACATTTACTGATGGCCCGGTGAAAGTTCCGTTAATCGCAGCGGGTGCAGCCTGCGCAGATGTTGCTGCAGCTGTCGGATTTGCAGAATTACTGGCCGCTGAATTTCCGCTAGCCGGAGTCTTTGTCGCACTAGCGCTCTTTGTCGCAACTGGCTTTGAACTCTTAGTCGCAGCCGCTGTCGCCTTAGTTGTTGCAGCTGAAGTTGCAGATGATGATGAAGCAGACGCGCTAGCGGTTGTATCCGCACCCGCAATCGGAGCCCCGGCGATGTTAATCGCACTGGTTGGCCCCAACTGAGGTGGAGTAATCGCCAACACCGCACCGAGGCCCCCCACAGTGCCTCCTGCGATCAATAGCGCCCGCTTCATCTCATATCCTCACTTGTTATCTGTTTTAACTAGCGTTTAACCCCTCGAATGGTTCAACAAGCACATACAAACCCACCAACCTGAAAGATTTCTGAGAACTAACGTAGCCCCACCGCAGAGTCCTGCTAATCAGCCCTTCTGTAGAAACCGCTCCTGCAAAACTTCACGCACAACAGTCGAGGTTGTCTCGCCTCGACGCTTGGCCTCTTTTTCAATCGCCTTTTTTAACTTCATTGGAATTCGAAGTTTCAGCTGAGGAGACTCGATGGCTTTACCGGTTAGCGAAGGTCGCCCGCGTATCTGCCTTAGAGCATCTCGAGCCATCTTTTCGGCAAGTTTGGAGGTCAGCCTTTCTCCACTTTTCAACAGAATTACTTCGCGATCTAGGTCTACATCGGGGCCTAAAACATATTTAGGCTTCACTTGTCTAGCCATGTCTTTTTCCTCCCCAACCGACTTATTTATTTGTGTACCCCATAAATATAACACAAATTGTGGATAACAGCTATTCCTTGTGAAAAGCAAATGCCTCATCATGGAAACGGTTCTTTGGCACACCAAGATCCTCTGCCGCAGCTCGCACCGCGCTGACCAAAGGTTCTGGCCCGCAAATATAAATATCGCTATCAGCAAAGGTCGGCACTAACGCCTTCAGTGACCGCGCATCCATCGGATGATCCATTCGCGAGCCCACCAAGTAATGAATCCGCATCGACCCACCACTGTTGTTGGCCAAATAATCCATCTCGGCCTTTAGAACTAAATCCTCTTCACGCGATGCCCTAAAAATCACATCAATCTGCGCTCCACCATTGAACTCATCCATCAACGCACGCACCGGAGTAATTCCAACTCCGCCACCAACCAACACCACATGCGGAGATGTAGAACGCCCAGCAGTAAATGCCCCATATGGTCCTTCAACAAATACCCGAGTCCCGGGGCGCAAAAACGCCAACGACCTTGAGTGATCTCCTAAATCCTTCACCGTAATTCGCAAATGATTCTTCGTGGGAGCTGCCGACAAAGAATATGGATGTGACATCAAGGCATGTCCACGAGTAATAAACCGCCACCCAAAGAACTGCCCACCTTGGGCCGCCAAGCGATCTAAATTGCGACCCTTCATGATCACTGAAACAACACCAGGTCCTTCAACAACAACTTTTTCAACTCGCACATTAACTTTCAGTGATCGCCAAATTGGAACCCAGAATCGCCAGTACCCAATCGATAACGCCATCACCACATACAAAGTAATCCAATACGCTCGATTTAAGGGATGATCAATAAACATCGAACCATTAACTATCTGGTGCATAAACGACGCAGCAACCGCGGCATAAGTCAGAATGTGAACCAACCACCAGGTTTCATAACTCATCTTGGCTCTGGCCTTTTTATATGAAGTCACACCCGCCAGCACCATCAAAACAAAACCAGCCAGGGCAAACCACATCCAGTCATACACAGTTAAAAACTGCCACATCTCTTTATATAAAGGAATCTGATCTTGCCCCGCAAAACCCAAGACAATCAAAAACACATGCGCACCGATTAAGTACAAAGACCACGGCCCCAGCTTTCTGTGCCAGGTCACCAGCCGATCATGGCCAACCCCGCGCTCCACAATCGGAATACGTGATACCAAGAAGATGCCCACCACGGACAGATACGTGCCCACCAAAGCCGCCAAGCGGCTAATGGTCACAATCACCGAATAGAAATCCTTGAAATCCCCGCTGCGCAACGTTGTGGCTTGTAACGCCAGCGTCAGCCCCAACCCCGCGCCCAATAACAGCGCCGCCCAGTCCGTACCTGCTGCCGAGTGCTTATAAATGCGGGTCGCCTGCGTCATTACCCAATTACACCGCAGAACTCTGAGAACAGGGTAAAACCCCGCTGGATAACCCCTTTCAAATGCCCTCTCATGACTTATGAGAGGGCACTCGTTACCCAAGCCAAGCGCAGGAAGTTCCTGTGTTTGACTAATCGAAAGGAAACAAATGTCTACAAAGACAACTTTCAAGCGCATCGCGCTTGTAGCAGTTGCTTCTCTGGGCTTTGGTGTTATGACTTCTGTTGCTCCAGCATTGGCCGCTAACAACGCCGATGCAGCTGCAGTCACTGCATTAACCGAAGACACCCAAATCGTTACAGCATTAAAGGCGACAAATATAGTAGTCCGTAAGGGATCTGCTGCAGCAAGTGATATCGCTGTATCGAATCTTGTTGGCGTTGCTGACAAGAAGGTAACATTCAAGGCTGTTCTTATTTCAGCACCTGCCACATCTGCCTTGAATAACTCAAGCATTACTTTGGCAGCTCCAAGCACAAATCCTTTGGTTGGTAATGCCGCTCCTAGCACAACAATGATGGGTACGGCTGTTGCTGGTACAGCTGGCGGTGGAGCTGCATCTATCTCTGTTGCGTCAACACTTATCACTGGAAATATCGTTGCTGCTACAAACCTCTCAAAGAACGCAATCTCAGCATCTATCACTACAGATGTTGCTGGCGTTTATAAGGTTCTAATCTGGAATGATCAGAACGCAGATGGACTTGTAACATCAACTGAAAAGAGCACAACATTTCAGGTGACTGCTGGTGGAATCCCAACAGTTATGACACTGAACACTGTTAACGCAACAGCACCTACATACGCTGCAGATTCTCCACTAGAAGCAAACAACCGCGGTTCACTTACCACTCTTTCTTTGAAGGATGCCGAAGGCAACCTCACAAAGCTTGCAGTAGGTGAAGGAATCGCACTTGTTCCATCAACAACAACAGCAACGATCGATGTTAACGCTGGAGGCCTATCAACAGCTGGCGCAACAGTAAACTTGACATCTACAACAGCTATTAACTCAACAGGTCTTGTTGCAATCAACGTTCGCGACACAGCAGCAGGAACTACCACTCTTACTGCAACAACAGCGGGAGTCACAATTTCAACAATTCCTGCACAGGTTGTAAACATCACTTACAAAGCTGCTACTCAGTTCCCAGCTTCAGGTGCTGTATCAATCTCAACACTTAAGACATGTTCTGTTGTAGCTGCAGTTGCAGGTGCGACTACGTACACAGCGACTAACTGTTCATCACTTGGTGGCACAGTAACTATGAAGTACACACAGACAACTGCTTTGGCAGATGCGATTGTTCCTTACTTTGTATTGGATACAGCTGGCGCTAACACAGGTATTGCAGGAGCGGCATATTCTTCATATGTAACTACTGCAGCTGGCGTAGCTTCATTCTCAGTCAAGTACGGCACAACAGCTGCTAGTGCAACTGCTGGTGTAACAGCTGCTCAGACAACTGCAGCAGGTTACATCTCAACAACAGATGCTCTTTCAAAGGCATTCACAATCACAGCTGTTAACCCTGCTTTCTCAGTAGGAACAATGAACGTATCAAACGTCAATGCAGTAACAGGTGGAACGATTTCACTTATTGCAACTGCTGTTGATCAGTTTGGTGCAGCTGTTGCTGGCCAGGTTGCAGCCTTCTCAATCGCAGGACGTAACGCAACAACTGCTGCTAAAAACGTTCTAACAGATGCAACTGGCGTAGCAACATATACATACACAGATGCTGGTAAAACTGGTTCAGATACTGTTTCATTCACAATTGGTGGAGCAACTGGTGCATCAACTACTATCTCATATGCTGCTACAAATGCTGTTTCTTCAGTACTTGTAGACTCAGGTGATACAACTGCAGGTGTCGCAAACCTTTCAGTAGCATTCAAGGACATTGCAGCAGGTCTTGCAGGTCCATCAGCTACAACACAGGCATTATCAGTAACAGTTACTAACGCTGCAGCCGTATCACTAATCGGTGTACCTGTAACGTGGACTGTAGCTGGCACAGGTTGCGCAATTCCTTCAACAAACGCAACTTCATACACTGACGCAGTTGGCGTAGCAACATCTGCTGTTTACGCATGGCTTGCAGGTAAGTGCACAATCACAGCAACAGCTGGTGGAAAGACGGGAACTGGTGTTACATCATTCCGTCAGGAATCAACATCTGAAATCCGTACTCTTTCAGGTTCAGTTGCTGGCACTCTAGTTACAGTTGCTCCAAAGGATCGCTTCGGTAACCCAGTTAAGGGTGGAACTGTTTACGCAGTTATCACTGCTGGAAACGGTTACTTCGGTTCAAACGGTGCTCGTACAGCAACACTTACAACTGATGCATCAGGAACAGCAACTGTCGTAGTTGCTGGTGGCGATGCAACAGTTAAGTTGACAACAATTGACCCAACAGGAACAGGCCTTGCCGCAGATCAATCAACGGCTGCAGCTGGTTACTACCTTGGTGATGTTGCAACTCCAGTTGTATTCACAGCTACAACAGTTGGAACAACAACAACTGCTGAAACTGGCGTTGGGGCTACATTCTCAGCAGCTGGTGTTTCATCAGTAACTGTTGAAGTAGCTGGCGACAACTCTGCTCAGACAGCAACTGATGCAGCAACAGAAGCAACTGATGCAGCTAACGCAGCAACTGATGCAGCTAACGCTGCAGCAGAAGCAGCGGACGCAGCAACAGCTGCAGCACAAGATGCTGCAGATGCAGTAGCTGCTCTATCTGTATCAGTTACAGCAATGGTTGATGCTCTAAAGAAGCAGATCACAGCTCTAACAAACCTAGTAATCAAGATCCAGAAGAAGGTAAAGGCGTAAGCCCAAAGCTTCACTGATCTAAATGTGAAGCCGGAGTTCGGTTCTTAACTGAATCGAACTCCGGTACACAAAATTTTTAAGAACCAGTTATTTCTTAATTGAGATAACTGGTTTTTAAAAAGTAGTAAATGACCAGTCTTAACATTGACTAGCCAAACAAATTGTTTGTCACAGAACACGACAATAGTTGAGAATGAATCCGGAGAGGTACTTCATCATTAACGCAGAGATAACTCCTACTTACTTCGATTTTCGAAATAAGAAACGAGCAACAGTGATATTTGAAGATTTTGCCATGCAAACTATTGGCAATTTGCCGATCCGCCACAAAACTCGTGCAACCTACTTATCAATGTTGCGACTTCATGTTTTTCCTACTTTGGCCCACCGAGATATCTCCACAATCAAGAGATTAGATATACAGGGCACTATCTTTGGGCTTCCACCCCAAACCTCTGCAATGTCACTTGCAGTGATAAAGACGATCTTCCGAGAAGCAATAGCTCAAGAGTTAATAGAATCATCTCCGGCCTATGGAGTTTCTGGACCAAAGATCATGGTGAAACCTCGCAACTTCTTAACGTGGGAAGAAGTGTCTAAGAGTTCCTTTGGTGATTACGGACCGCATATTAGATTTCTAGCTCTTCATGGATTGCGTTGGTCTGAGGCTGTTGCTTTAACTATTGATGACATTAGAGATGATCGAGTATGGATCAACAAATCTGTTTACGGTCAAACAAAGAGTAAGGCGGGCATTAGATCCGTTCCGCTTGTTAGTCCCTTCGTTGTCTTTCCTAAGAGCCCTAAGACCCTCCGCAAGGTCTTAAAACCCTATGGCGTAGATATACATTCGCTACGCCATTCATACGCATATCTATTAAAGCAACAAGGGGTGCATGTGACTACCGCCCAGCGCCTTTTAGGGCACTCAGATCCTCGAGTAACTATGGGAATTTACACCCAGGTCCTTGATAATGAAATTGATGACGTTGGGTTGTTATTGAGCAGAGTGGCTGGTTTTTAACTTAAGGAGCAGCAATTTCAGAGGTGCTGTAGTGGAGAAAGCCAAAACCCAGCGCCCTCTTTCAAGGTAGCTGGGTTTTGAACTAGAGATAACACCTACGCAATATTCACGGTACCCCTGTCGTTGCTTAATAGCAACACTATCCACCGCATTTACAGATTAATCTGAGATGTGTTTATTCTGTGTAGGAAGAAAAAATCTTCAGATCAACTCTTTCACCGGCTCTAGTTAGGCGACTCTTTCTCAAAACGCCCTCTTGCTGCAATGTTGAAAAACTCATGTTATTCACAGGCGATGAGATGTCTGGGATTAGATAAGTGACGCGATAAAAGCCTTTTTGGTGAAGATGGTCAGACAGAGTCTCCAATGTGTTTTCTAGGGTGGCTACTTCCTCCGGGTTTGAAGCTAGGAGTTCTACCTCAATTTCAGAGTTAACTAAGTCAGCCGTTACTTTACAAAAAGCAGAGATCTGAGTTTGCTCCACATTGCCTAGGAAATAATGAGCGCTGGCGCTTTGTCGATCGGAGATCTTCTTTTTCACTAATCTGTTGCACTCTTCAACTGTTGATGGGATCTGGGAATCAATCCACAGTAGATCCCAGGCTTGTGCGTCATTGAAGAAAGTAGTAAAAAACAATGGCGTTTGTTTCTCAGAGAATTCTGCAAAACGAGAGTTTTCAAAAATTGCATCATATTTAACGGTCGCAATTTCAACCTTTAGGTTCTTTTCCAAACTCATAGAGTCAGTACTGAGATAAGACCTTTTCTCTCGAAAACCATTGCGATTTAACGATACAAGTGCTGGCGCGGCAATGAAAATAGATGAGTACGTTCCGATGCTTTGGCCAATCACCAGAGCAAGGGAGATATCCTTGAGCGTATCTGCCTCAAGCAAATATCCACCAACAAGAAAAATTGAAGCGATTGGAATAATCGCGACAATCGATGTATTGAGAGATCTAATAAGTGTCTGATTGAGTGCAAGATTAACAACCCGCTTATACTCATCCAGGCTTCTGTTACCCATGGTCTTGACGTTTTCCCGAACCTTGTCAAAAACAACAACAGTGTCATAAAGTGAGTAACCTAGAATAGTTAAGAAACCAATTGCTGCAGCGGGGGTGACTTTTAGGCCCACCAGTGAGTAAAGACCAACAGTGATAAACACGTCATGGATAACAGCCATCAAAGCAGCTGCAGCCATTCGAATTTCGAGTGCAAAAGCCAAATACACGACCAAAATCAGAAGAAACCAAATTAGGGCAAGGAATGCCTTCTTAGATATCTCTGCGCCCCAAGACGGCCCTACTGATTGAGAATCAATTGTTTCAATCGGTACGTTAAACTCGTTAGAAAGTGCTGCAGCTAATTTATTGGAAGTATCATTACTCAGCTGAGAAGTTTCAATTCTTACCTTATCTTTTCCGATAATTTGTACAACGGCTTGCTCGGAATATCCAATAGAACTTAATACTTGTTGTGCTTTTTGCGTCGATGGCTGCGAGGTTGTAACTGTGTTAACGCTGCCACCTTTAAATTCCAAACCTAGATTTAAGCCTGAAATCCCCAGAGAAACAGCAGAAATCGCAATCAAGGTGCCAGAAAATACGTACCAACGCTTCGGTTTTGCGACAATGTTTAATGATGTCTCACCTCTAAACAACTTTCCGCCTATTTCATCAAAATTGAATTTTCTTTTTTTGGCCGTATCAACCACTGTTCCAATACTTTCTTGGCTTAAACCTGAAAGCCGATGGCCCTTAGAAAAAAAGTCTAATTTTGCTAAGAGAACTAAGACTGGGCGCGTGAAGAAGTAAACAATGACCAGATCAATTAAGGTGATTAAGCCAAGGGTGAAAGCAAATCCTCTGACGTTTCCGGTAGTGCCAAGATACAAAACAAATGCTGCGATCAAAGAGACTGCATCTGCCACCCAAATTGTACGTCTTGCTTTTGCCCAGCCGCGGATTAATGAAAGCTGCAAACTGGTTCCCACCCGAAGTTCATCTCGGACTCTTTCAAAATAAACAATAAATGAGTCCGCTGTTACGCCAATAGAGACAATGGCACCGGCGATTCCCGCCAAAGTAAGCGTTAAGCCAATGACTCCGCCTAAGATAACGAAAATCTCATAGGTAATTATAAATGCAATTAGTAGAGAACCCGCCGCAAGGATTCCTAGAACTCTGTAGTAAAAAAAGATATAAATTGAAATTAGAAGTAATCCGAGTAGTCCGGCTGCAATGCCAGATTTTAGCTGCGCAGCACCTAATGAGGCTGAAATCTGTTGGACTTCACTAACTTCAAAGGAGAAAGGCAAAGCGCCATATTTCAATACATTTGAAAGTCCGATTGCATATTCACGTGTAAAACTTCCGTAAATCCGAAGACTGCCGCCAGTTATCGGACCGTCTAGTCTTGCTGCTGTCACAACCTTTCCATCAAGAACAATAGCGATTTGATTTCGCGGTGAAGGGAGTGTGGCAACGATTGTGCTTAATTCACCAAATAGAGCTTGTCCAGCGGTGTTAAAATCTATTGATGTAACCCATCCCAAGCTCGCATCAAGTTCTGATTGAGATGACTCGACTTGCGAGCCTACAACCTCAGATTTTCCCAAAATATACTTTGTACTTTTGCTCTCATCGCATGAAAACAAGTTTTTACTTGGATCATCTGTAGATGAGGTGATTTCACTATTGCAGTTTAATTCTTCATAACTACTTCGTGATTTTGCATCTATGTAGGCTGGGAATACAACTTCTTCATTTGCAGTTATTGCATTGCCTGCAAACAAGACGGGGCGAATTGAAAGTTTGGCGGTTTGGCCAACTAGTGCCACCAATTCTCGTTGTGTAGTTCCGGGAACCGAAATGATAATCTTTGTAGATGAACCAGAACCTTCTGCCCTGATCTCACTTTCAGAGACACCAACCCCGTCAATTCTTTGCCTCAAAATAGAAATTGCTTGGGTAATGGATTCTGGAGTAATTTTTCCGGCATCATTGGTTTGAGGCTGCAAAACAATAGTTGTTCCACCGCGCAAATCCAGCCCAAGTTTTGGCTGCAACGAGTTGCCATTGATCATTAGGAAAGAAAGCGAAGAAATAACAATGAAAAGGGCGATTAGGGAACGTCCCGGACGAAAGGATTTCTTACGTGATGCACTCGATGTGGACTCAGGCGTTCCGAGGAGGTTTGCTGTCACACTATTATTCTACCCTTGACTTGTACGAATTTGGTTGTTTTATGACAACGCAAAAAATTGATCGGCAAATCTGAACTTCTGCTTCCAGCTGCTTAGCAGACAACGACCTTTGTTTCACGATCCAGCTATTTTTGAGTACATCGCTCCGACGCGAAACCAGTTTTGGAAATCAATTTCAAAGGGAGCCAAACTGATCTCTCCAGTTGACTCTGTTACGTCACCATTAAGAGTTAAACTACTCAACATAGTTCTGACTTCCTCTTCATCGGTAGGTTCCCAAGATCCAGATAAAGTAAATCGAAAAATGAAGCTGCCTTCTGCGTGGAAAAAGTATCTACAAAATGCACCACTATTTTCGGCGAGAATTTCGTAATCTGTGTCCTGTTCATCAAAAAAAATGACCCCATTGACACTTCGCTGAAGCTCTATAATGTGATCGTCATAAAATTCATCTAAAAATCTTTTAGCTTCGGCATGTGGTACGAAATAGTGCTCGATAATGGCAAGGGAATCAGCCTTAACTAACCGGAGCTTTGTTTCAATACTCGGGAAAAATTGTGCGTCCCATTTTTCCGGCAAAGTGATATTGAAAGATCCTAGATTTAGTTGTCCCGGGATGCTCTCCATCATTGATTCTGTCCTCCCCTGGTAAATCCAGTCGTACTTTTAGTTAGAACCTGCTGATCAATCGAATCAGGTGCGTCATTCATGAGCTAATCGGGTCAATCGTAACGGTTTAGTCCGTAGAAGATGCCTCCATGAGGGTAGGAGGAGTCACTTCGGTGCAAATGGCCCTACACTGTGGAGGTGTCGAGCCATGAAAATTCATTCTATTCAGCTGTCGAATCTGCCGACTGGCTTCAGACCCGACTTTCAAACCTGCAAATTGGCACTCTCCAGAACCTGTCGGATAAGTCCGGCATAGATAAGGGCACCCTGTCTCGGTATTTCAGGCAAGAAAGACGCCCATCGATCGACTGTATCGGCCCGTTATGCCTAGCTCTTGAAATATCTCCAGAGCAACTTCTTAAAGTTTTAGGGGCTATTCCTAAATAGCAGATGCCTGCCCAAAACGAATCTTTAATACTTCATTTTCAATTTCGAAATCTCGGTCAAAATCATCTGATCTAAATAGTGCTTCGAGATCATCTAGCTGTGTTGAAGATAATTTCTCTCTTGTAGCTTCTTGCAATTCGTTCCAACTTGGCCACAATCCACATTGAACTGTTATCGCATCGTTGTCACGCTTTACAACTTCGATCTTTGAATACTCTGGTGAGAGATGTATTTCCATAATCAATTTAATTAGTTTTCACTCTTACAGGGAATTCCCCCGGTCCTTTTACAGACCGGGGGAACCACTGTTAGAAGTGAGGGCTAATTAAGCCTTTACCTTCTTCTGGATCTTGATGATGAGGTTTGTAAGAGCAATAAGCTGCTTACGTAGAGCATCATTCTGAGCCTTTAGCTCTGCAATCTGCTCGTTAACCTGTACTGCAAGTGCTGCTACTGCATCAGCTGCATCTTGTGCCGCTGCTGTTGCTGCATCTGCTGCTTCTGCTGCTGCGTTAGCTGCATCAGTTGCTGCGTTAGCTGCATCAGTTGCTTCTGCTGCTGCATCAGTTGCTGGCTGAACTAAGTCAACAATGTCTGATGTAGTTGAAGCGGAAACACCATCTGACTTAACAGTGACTGTCTGTACACCAGGTGTGTATGGTGCATAGAGGTCGAATGTTCCAACTCCGCCTGAAAGTGTTACAGAACCTGCAGGACCACCTGACAGTGACAACAATGATGTTGTCACTTCAATTGTGTGATCTCCATCAGGAGTTGGGTTTCCACCTGCATCCTTTGAAGTTACTGTGTATGTGATCTTCTGTCCTGGAACAGTAGTTCCCATGTTGTTTGTAACTGTCAGAGATGATGTCGCATCAAGTGCAACAGTTGCGCCAAATGTTGTAGCAACCGTTGACCCTGTGTGTGTAACAGTAAGTGTCTTTGCACCAGTCTTGGTAGCAGTTGGCGTAATTTGCAGTGAGACGTTTCTTGCAGCTGTAGGTGTCGCTGGAACATCGATCGCACCTGCAGCAGTTACTGACTGAGCAGTTCTTTCTGTTGAAGATGAAACTGTGAAGTCTTCTGCCAGTACTGGAACAGAAACTCCTGATGCATCCTTAGCTGTGATAGTAGCAACAGTTGTTGCTCCTGCTAAGTCACTGATTGACTTCTTAGTTGAAGCAACAGCAATTGAAGCAACATTGCCAAAGAAAGTTACAGACTTAGTTGAAAGTACTAAATCTCCAGCCTTGATTGTTACTGTTGCGACTCCTGGAACTCCATTTGACCAAACATATACATATTTGGTTAAGCCGTATGCTGTGTTTTGATCAGCTGTTTCAACTGCATATGCTCCCTTAGGCTGTGGGCTGTAAGTATTACCTTCGCCGTTAACTTCAACCACTGCTGGGCCAGTCACTGTTGCAGTGATTGCAGTACCAGATGTCAAAGGTGAAGTTGTTGAACCGTTTCCTTGAACAAGTTTGATTCTTGCACAACCTGCGCCAGGGCTTGCATAGCAAGATACTCCCGTTTTATCTGTTGTTGCATCTGGTGCTGCCCATAATCCGCGAGTAGCGTTGTTTCTTCCATCGTTGTAGTAGTCATAACCGATGTAGGCAGTTGATCCTGCAGCACTAAGAACTGGCTTAGCAGTTACAGTCACTGTCCAGACTACTGTCTGGGCATTAAGTCCACCTGTAGACTTGAGAGCAATAACGTATGTACCGGCAACCGTTGGTGCGTATGAAGCCGTGACGTATGCAGTTCCGCGACCAGCCGCTGTAATCGTTACAACTCCAGCACCAACTGTGGCATTTGACGCAGTTGTCGCCGCTGTTACAGCTGTAGCAGCAAAACTTACAGTTGTTACTGCGTTTGTAATTGGGCTAGAAACAACAGTTCCGGTTAGGGTCATTGTTTCTAATGCTGCTGATGAAATTCCTGAAACAGTTAAATCAACTGTTGCAGCATTTGGTGAAACTGTTGAGCTTGTAGCAGTGGCTGCGCCAGCTGCTGTCAATGTGTCTGAAACAATTGCCGCCGAAGATGGCGCAACTGACAAGAGACCAAAGCCCAATGAAGCAACTGCAACAAGCGCGATGCGCTTGAAAGTTGTCTTTGTAGACATTTGTTTCCTTTCGATTAGTCAAACACAGGAACTTCCTGCGCTTGGCTTGGGTAACGAGTGCCCTCTCATAAGTCATGAGAAGACCCGCATTACCCGGTTCGATGAATCGCACGTGCTGATTCACCAAATTCCCCACCGTGTATCCGGACGCGGCGAGGAAACCTATTTACTTGTTTTTCACCTGCACAGCTTGCGCTAGTACTTGTGTCTTGCCTGAGTTCAGAAGAACTCGAGTTGTGATCGTCGCTGGAGCATCGACTAGGTCATAGCCGCGCTTTCCCGTTGGGATCGCAAAATCTGATGTCTTGAGGTAGCCGATAGTTGAGGTGGCGGTGATCAAGAAGTTGCCATTTGCTAGGCGATCAACTGATGTGTCAGTTGATTTAACTTCGACTGAACGCCAGTTGCCACCAAAGCCAATGTTGATGTTGTTGATGCCGTAGTTAGTACCTGATCCATCAACTGTAATCAGTTGATCGATGAGAATATTTGGACCAGCTGAACCGGTAATAAACTGGTTGCTGATCAGTAGTCCAGAAGTTCCAATAGTTGTTAGACCCTTTGTCACGCGGCCAATGCCACTGCCCCCGTTTTCATCAGTAACGGTAAAGCTAGTTGGGATTCCTTCTTTATCAAGACCAATAAATGAAAGTGCTGCGATCTTGGCGTAAATCGCTGCTTGCTGTGCCTTCTTCGCAGCAGCCGTTGCTGCAGCCTTTGCCGTTGCTGAAGCAGTTGGTGCTGCAGATTCGGTTGCTGCTGCAGATGCTGAAGGTGCGACAGGAGACATTGGTGAAGTCTCTGTTTCAACCTGGGCAGCAACTGGTACAAGCGGTGAATCATTGCCTGTCATTGAGTTGAAGCCAAGGAAAGCTGTAATAACTAGTAGAAGAGAAAGAGCTGCCTTAGATGACTTCTGGGCAAGTTCAACAGTCTTCTTATATGTTGTTGAAAGTGCGTTAAGTGCAGTCAGGCCAGTCTTTTCATCAACGATCCACTCTTCAAGGACACGGACCATTGACTTGCGAGCGCGAACCAAAATGTGGCGGACGTTAGCTGGGCTTGTGTTAAGCGCAGTTGCGATTTCTTCTGTTGTGCGGCCTTCCATTTCCCACATAACAAGCGCTGTGCGCTGGTCAGAGGTCAGGCGAGAAAGTGCTTCGCGGATAATCGCGGCATCTTCTGCAGCAGAAATCGTTGTATCTAGATCGATGTGGTTTTCAGATGCGATCTCGTTGAGGCGCTCCTGGGTTGTGTCAGCATCGATTGCAACCAAGTTTGGACGAGCACCGCGAGCGCGGATTACGTTTAATGCAAGGTTGTTTACTGATGTACGAAGGTATGCAAGTGCGCGATCTGCTGAATCTAGATCTGGGGCTGCAAGCATGAACTTCAGGAATGCTTCCTGAACTACTTCGTGAGCTTCAGCCTCGTTCTTTGTGATGCGACGAGCCTGAGAGACAAGCTGTGTGCGGTGCTCTGTGTAGATTGCTGATAGTTGTGCGATAGACCAATCAGCTGATGAGCCTTGTGCGGGTGTATCCATGAGAGCGTCGGCGGGATTTGCGCTCAAAATGCGGGCGGCATCGGTCGCTGCAGCTGCTTTCGCCGCTTTCGACTTCAATAGTGCCATTGTGTAACTCCCGCGAGTTTAATAACGAAGGCAACGTCTTGCCCTCTACTAGTTAAGACACCGCTGGGGGCCAAATGTTGTGCCCTTTTGGAAACTTTCTTGAGACCCATTGGTGAGCAACGGGACCATGAAAGGACCTGGTGGTGTCTCGGTGTTTGAATTGAGCGTGAATTGATCAATTGGGGGAAGGTGCGAGCAGGGCTTTCGCCGAATGGCAGCGAGGAACGAGCCTGCCGGAATCAGGTCTCTAGTGTATGGGATAGGCAAGGGTAAAGCCGGCATTGAGGGTTTGAGCGTGTTTGTTCCTTAGACTAGACCAAGGGCTATAGCCTTCTTGGCAGCCTCCTTTCGGTCACTGACCGATAGTGCCTGATAAATCCGCATGGTCTCGTGGCGTACCGTCGAAACTGAAACGCCTAGCTCGGTAGCGAGATCGTGATTGGTTTTGCCCTCCACCATTCCGCGCAAAATGGACATTTGTCTGGCAGATAGCCTAGCTTCTTCGGAATTCTTTGAATCTTGCAGGGAATTGACGGTAATTGTCTGATTCGGTGAGCGGCGGATTTGGAAGGAAAGATAGAGCGCTATCGCCATACACAGCTCGTCAATCAATTCGCCAGCTCTTTGCTTAGCTGCTTGGCTGAGCGGAGCTAGGAACTCTACGGTCAAATATCCCTGAACGACCCCGTGATCCCGCAATGTGCTAATAAAAAATTTAGAATCCTCGCTCCATTTTTGTCCAGATGCAGCGACAATCAATTGAACATCCGGGGCTTCGATGGCGTGCCATTCGGCACTTGGTATTGTGCGATTACGCCAGGCCATTGCATCTGGGTAACCGTATTGGCCTAAGAGAAGTATTGAGTCATCACTGTTCAACAAACCGAAGCGAATACCCTGTACTCCAAATTCAGTTAAGTAGTCTGTAGCTAGCGCACGTGGGATATCTTCCATAGCTGGATGAAAGCTCATCCATTCAACAAATTTACGGAGTGTTGTCATAATTGGTCATCGGACTTGGTCAACAACCGTGTATTCGACCAGAATGTAAGCGTAATTTGCATGTTCGAACGCTAAATGCATGGGCTGACAAATTGGACAGACAAGTTCAATCTTGACCGGTCAAAGATTAATCTTTGCGGTGGATTTATGTACGCCTTGCGGTGCTTGAGCGCTCAATGATCTGAGGCTGGAAGAGAACATGCTGGTGCACATGGTTTTCTGATTTGGAAAGCTCAGCAATCAATTGTTGACCCATGGTCTGACCTAGAACATAGGGGGTTTGTGAGACGGTTGATAGTGGGATTACACAAGATTCAGCGTAGGCGATGTTGTCAAAGCCCAAAATCGAGACCCTACCTGGAACATCTATACCTACTGACCTGAAGTGGTTGATGAGGCCCATAGCCAAGGTGTCATTTGCGGCAAAAATAGCATCTGGCAAAGAACCTGCGGCGATGATTTGGGGGCAGAGATGCTCGCCAGCTAAAACATCAAGTGACAGGGAGGTCATAACACTTAATTCAATCCCAAACTCTTTTGCAGCTTGGGTGATTCCTACAAAGCGCTGATCACTCTGGTAGTGCTTTTTTGGGCCAGAGACCCACAAGATTTTTTTGTGACCCAAGGAATGAAGATATTCAATGCCAATGTAACCACCTCGTAATTGATCAATTGATAGAGAACAATGTGGCGGTGTTGGATCAGTTTGTGAAATATATCCAACTCTTACATTCTTATCGACAAACTTTTCAAATACTTGATTGTGTGGATCAACGGGAATAACAATCACACCTTTAAATCCGTTATCGATCATTGAGGTTAGAAGTTGTGACTCGATTGCCAAATCCTCTCGGCTGTAGCCAACCAGAGCGATATAGCCCGCCAGTGCAATTGCATCTTCTATCCCTTGAGTTAATTCCTCAAAAAATGGAATACTGCTAGTTGGCAAAATAACCCCAACACTTTTTGTGGTGGAGATTTTATTTTTCATAGCATCATGATAAACAAAACCTAAGTCGTCCATGGCACTTCTTACCTTGGTGTGAGTTTCTTGAGAGACTTGGTTTGGATGATTGAGAACATTCGACACGGTTCCAACAGAAACCTGCGCCTGTTTGGCAACGTCTCTAATATTTGGATGTGACACACTTGCACCATACTCTCAGCAATTTAAAAGTGTAAATTGAACAGTTCTGAACAAGAACCACTCATGTGGACGCAGTGCATTTCATATATGTGAGTGCGCTGATCTCGTGGTCCAGATGCGAACAAGCCAAGACTGAGATACGGGGTACACGCCTAAAAAGTGACTCCGGAAAGGACCATATTCCGTATTTATACTTAAGGGCTACACTTATTGACAATGAGTTCTCGTATAAACAAGTCAACTAAGCACACCGAGGTCACCATTGACCAAGTGGCCAAAGCTGCCAACGTCAGTATTGCCACAGTGTCGCGCGTGCTCAATGGATCCGCAAATGTCTCCCCTGAAAAAGAGAAAGCGGTTCGAAAAGCGGTTGCAAAGTACAACTTCACACCTAATGCAACGGCACGCCGCTTAGCTGGTGGTCGCAGTGGATTGATCGCATTGTTGATGGAGGAGTCTAGTGAAGAGTTTTTTCTCAATCCCTTCTGGGGTCAGGTTGTTCAAGGCTTTTCAGCGGCAATTACTGATGCTGGTTTACATCCCTTATTGCTGATTAGACCCAAGAGTGGGACAGAGGATTCAGTTTTTTCAACGCTGCAGGCTGGTCAGATGGATGGGTTAGCAATCTTTAGTTGGCACCGACCTTTAAAAAGTTTTGAAAAAATGCTTGATCCAAAAATGGCAGTTGTCTTTGGTGGCGACTTAGGTGGATCAAAAAAGTATCCGTATGTGGATGTGGACAATGTCAAAGGTGGGTATTTAGCAACCAAACACTTAATTGATTCTGGATGTAGAAACATTGTGACCATTACTGGAGATTTGAAGTTGCAATCTGGTCGAGATCGCTTAGAAGGTTATGAGAAAGCAATTAATAATGCGGGTTTAGTTCCCAATGATGACCTCATCATTCATGGTGACTACACTCAATCAAAATCTGAAGCGTTAGTTCGTCAGTTGCTTAAGAAGAAAATAAAGTTTGATGGTGTTTTTGCGGGAAACGATCTATCAGCACTTGGCGTCATTAATGTGTTGCTACAAAACGGAATAGCCGTACCTAAAAAAGTAAAGGTAGTTGGTTTTGATGATTCGCCTATAGCCAGCAGAAATGAACCCTCAATTACAACTATCAGACAGCCAATTCGAGAATTAGGTGCACAGGTTGCTCAAAGTCTTTTAGCGATATTGAGTGGCCAAGAGGTAGAAGACAAACTCTTGGATGTAAAGCTGATTAAGCGAGAATCAACCGCCGTTAAATAGCGGTTTTTGCTTGAATGATCGCTTTATACTTATTGAAACTCATCTTTGGTGTTCGCTCATAAGTTTCGTAATCAACGTAAACAATTCCAAAACGTTTTGCATACCCTTCAGCCCACTCAAAGTTATCGAGCAACGACCATGCGAAATATCCCTTGACAGGAGCTCCATCTGCAATGGCGTTTTGAAGTGACTGAAGGTGTGCCACTAAATAATCAGTGCGCTTGATGTCCAATACTTCTCCATTGATCTTGACATCATCGTATGAAGATCCATTTTCCGTAATGACTAAATATGGGATTTGAGGCCAATCTTGGTGAACACGCTTAACTAAGTTGCCGATACCTTCAGGTGTAACCACCCAACCCATTGCAGTTAAATCATCAGCAAGATGTTTAGGTGCTGAACCGTCCACGCGCTGAGGAAATGGCATAAATCCACCTTCTATCGCCGGCTTGTCTTCAGGCCGTGGCGAACGCACAAAACCATCACAGTAGTAATTAATACCTAAAAAATCTGGGGCCGCAACAAGAAGTTTTTCATCGCCTGGAAGTAAAACTTGGTTCAGCATCTGCCCGTAACAATCAACAAGATTCTGGGGATATTTGCCAGTTGTTAGCGCATCAATCCACCAGCGGTTTAGATTTGAATCATTTAACGCGGCAAAATCCACAACCTCTTGATCGCTTGGTGATTCATTGTGAATGTTGTTCATGTTCACCGTTAAACCCACTTTTGCTTCGGGCCGAACCTTCTTGATTGCGCGGGTAGCAGCAGCATGAGCAAGAGCAGTGTGATGACTTGCAGCAATTGCTAGATTAAAATCCTTTTTGCCTGGTGCGTGCACTCCGTTTGAATAGCCAAGCCAGGAAACACACCATGGCTCATTAATTGTGATCCATGTTGAAATTCGATCACCAAAAGCTTCAGCACAAGCGGTTGCATAATTCTCAAATGCTTCAACGATTTCACGATTAGCCCAACCGCCTTTATCTTCAAGTGCTTGCGGCAGATCCCAGTGATACAAAGTAACCATAGGTTCAATGCCCGCGATTACTAAAGCGTCAATCAAACGATTGTAAAAATCAAATCCGCGCTCTTCTCTAGTCGAATTTCCCTGCGGAAATAATCGCGGCCAAGCAATTGAAAAACGATATGCAGTAACACCAAGATCTTTCATGATCATAATGTCTTCATTAAATCGGTTGTAATGATCGCAAGCATTATCACCGGTATCGCCATTTACAATCTTGCCAGGCGTTTTTGAAAATGTGTCCCAGATGCTTGCACCGCGACCATCGACATCAAATGCGCCCTCAATTTGGTAACTTGCCGTTGCAGTACCCCAGATGAAATCATCAGGAAAGCGTGATGTCATTTCTTATATATCCAATCATTGACGATCAAAAGGTCGGAACCAGTTGTTTGATGTGTTGAACAGGAAACCCACAGGTATTGTACTGAAAGCGGTTTCATAGGCAATACTGTAACCTAGCCAGCGTCTAAGAATTAGGAGGCGAGTTTGGTCAACGAACCCATGCAATCTCTCTTATGGTCTGAGGAGTTTGCAGACCACCATGGCGGTCAACTATCAGAAGACACATGGAACTTCGATCTAGGCGACGGCTCAGCTGTTGGTCTGGTGGGTTGGGGTAACCATGAACGCGAGTTTTATACCAAGGATGCTGTCACCATCAACGGGAATCTGATCATTAGTGCCCGACGAGTTAAACCGGACTCTGGGCTCGAGTGTTATTACGGTCCGGCTGAATGGACAAGTGGAAAGATTCATACGGCTAAAAAAATTGGTTTCAAGTATGGTCGAATTGAGATTCAAGCCAAAATGCCAAGCGGTGTCGGTACTTGGCCAGCATTGTGGCTATTGGGTGCAAATCTTCTCGCTGGAACCGCCTGGCCACATTGCGGCGAGATCGATATTTTAGAAAACACAGGTGCTCACCCCTTTCAGGTTCAGGGAACAATTCATGCAGATGGCTACTTTGGCGAAAATGGACTGACCAAGATTATTCAGTCACCTGATGCCTTAGCCGATCATTTTCATACCTATGCCATCAACTGGACACCTGATTACATCGAATGGTTTTTTGATGACCTTAGTTACAACAGAATCAATCGACAAGACGTCGAATCTGCTGGAAAGCCTTGGCCATTTAATCAAGAGTTTTACCTAATAATGAATCTAGCGATCGGTGGATGGTTTGCAGGTCAGATTGATGAAAAGTTAGAAAAAGCAGAATTCCAAGTGAAGTCAATCAAGTACTACTCGATTGACGGAGTTGGTGAACTAGTACTGCACTAACGCTTGAAAACTTCGCCAATGCCGTTAATAGTAGAAAACCTGATCCAATCAAAACTGATATCGGCTTGCTTTAGGCCAGATTCGATTGGCCCGCCAAGGTTTCCACCCATAGCCAGGTTCATCACTAAATAGAATTCGTGATCAAAGACCCAGTCTTTATCCTGCTTTTGTTGACTGCCAAATAGCACGCCATCGACATACCAATCGATGCTATCCGGCAACCAATCAACGGCGTAGGTGTGGTAATCGTTGGCGAATCCGTTTGGCATATCAACAGTTGTTCCGCGCCCACCAAATCCACCTGACAGCAAACCATGCAAGTAGCCGTATGCGGTGTTAGGTGACTTTCCTACCAATTCAGTAACATCAATTTCACCACACCAAGGCCATTGTCGTTCATCAATATCTGCACCGAGCATCCAGAATGCGCCCCATGTTCCAGCACCAACTGGACCTTTGATTCGAGCTTCTATACGACCGTACTTAAATCCTAGTTTTCCTTTTGTAATGTATTTCGAACTGATCCATTCGCAAGGACCTTTGTAATAACAGTTGTATTCGTTTGCACCAGTTGTAGTTGCATCAATTTGTAGTGCACCTGATGAAGTAATCTTTGCAAGAGTTGGTATGTAATATTGACGTTCCCTATTGCCCCAGCCTCCACCAGCAGCTGCTTTACTGCCGTCTCCATTTTCGGATACCCAAATTGAACTATCCGGAGCAGAACCTGCAGGTAAATTGAATTCATCCTGCCAAATTTGCACATAGCTTCTCTTTAAAATGGGAATCTCAATTTCAGTTGAGTTAGTGATGTTGTCACTAAATCCTTTAGCGCTGTATTTGGCTTGTGCATATATGCGAAAGCCTTCATCAACCGCTGCGGGTACATAAGTTGAAGACTTTGCCCCTGCTATTTCAATGGGACCTTTGTACCATTGAAATGTGACCTTAGCCGATTTTGGTGAAAAAGAACCGGCAATCAGGGTTACCTTATTGTTCGATGCATCCACAATAGATACTGATGGCTTTGAATTGAGAATCACTTGACCAATTTTGCCCACAACAGATACTGAGGTTCCCAAAGATCCAATTTCCTTAAACTGGATTCTTTGATTCTTCTGTTTTGTTGTGGCCTTAAAGCTCAGCTTGGTGCCACCAGGGACTGCTTTTCCATTAACGAACCATTGATAGGAGCTCCTTTGGGCAACGGGCCACTTGGCTGGAATAGCAAGAAAACTCAAACCAGAATTATCTGAATAAGTTATCTGTGGTGGGGTGGTCGCAGAAACTCCTTGAGCCTGTGTCTGACTTATTGTTAAAAGTGAAGAGAAAACAAGAAAAGCCAACAAAACTCGTAATGACTTGGTTGGCATTTCTTGTTGTTCCTTACTTAGCTACAACTTTAGATGTGTAAGTCTTGCCGTCAATCACGACAGAGACTGTTTTAGCTCCGCCAGAGACCTTCACAGGTACTACCTGCATGGCTGAAGAAAGCTTTACGGTTGCTTTCTTTGCACCAGTAACAGCAACGCTTGCTGTCTTGCCAGCAGCACCAGCAATTGCAACCGATACAACAAAATCTTTTCCAGATTTTGCAACTGAAGTACTGATCCCGCGGTAGTAATGGAATTCAACAGCTTCAGCAGAAACTGGAGCTGTGCCTGCAATTTCAGGAACCAGAGTTGCAAAAGCTGAACTAGAAGTTGGCATTGCCGACGTTGCCGATGCTGGTGCACTATTTGGTTTTGTGTCCGCATTTTTCACAATAAATGCTGCGTAACCAAAAGCATCGGTTGTTGCCTGTAGCGTTGACTTTCCGCCATTTACTTTCAGATCAACAACTTTGCTCGGCACGGCGCGTCCGTCATCTCCTGTAACTTTGTAGACAACAACTAGATCTCCACCCAGCGGTGCATAAGCCTGCTTGAGGTTTTTACCTGCATCAAGCACAGAATTTGTTGCATCCAACTTTGGCGAAACTAGAGTGATCGTTGGCTTTGTGGCCGGAACCACGATTGGTGCCTTTGGCTTGAAGTAGTGAAATTCGGTGATTACAGAATGATCTGCTGGCTCACTATTAACCTCTGGAAGCATCTGCGAATGAAGGCGATCTAGCTTGTCATCGCTGAAGATTGGTTTAGATGTATATGAATCTGGTTCGGGCTCAGCTGAAGATTCAAGATCTAAATTCTTGAGCGCGAAAGTCACATTGCCAAATGCATCAGTTTGGCGAATCACGTTGGCCTGATCAAATGGCGGTCTATCAATGCCTTTTGTTTTTACGCCATCGACCTGAACAATTGACGCAGCTTCACTATAACCTTTATTGATTCGAAGATTTACCCGAGTAAAGGCAAGCGGTTTCCCATTCTTGTCTTTAACGTTATAAGTCAAGTTAATTGTTGATCCAACTGGTGCAAAAGAAACTTGGAAAACCAATCCTGTTCCGAACCAACCTTTTGCAACCCAGCCATCTGCCATTTGCTGATTGACTCTTGCATCTGAAGTATTTGAAGCATCAAGAAATGGTGACTGTAAAGTAATCACAGCATCTTTTGGACCTCCGGTAGCAGCGACTGCGCTATAAACAACAAGCGGAGAAACTGCAAGTATCATCGCGAGGATGACGCCGATATGTATACGGAACTTAGACATGTTGATGCCTTTCTTACCTAGGGTGGATTTAGAATTAATCATTAACCTTTTACCGCGCCGTCCATAACGCCGCTTACAAGGCGACGGCCAACGAAAATGAAGAGAATTAGTAATGGGGCAGTAGCCAAGAATGCGCCACCCATCTGGAGTGAGTAATCCAGTCCATACAGAGGCTTTAATTGAGTCAATGCAACCTGCAATGTAAACCGTTCAGGAGATTGCAAAACAATTGTTGGCCACAAGTAATCATTCCAGGCAGCTAAAAATGCAAACAGACCTAGAACAAAAGAACTCTGTCTAATGCTTGGAAGAACGATGCTCCAGAAGACTCGAGGGACCGATGCTCCGTCAATGCTGGCAGCTTCAAGAATTTCATTGGGAACTTGAGCATCGATGATTTGCCGCATCCAGAAAACACCAAATGCGGTAACCAAAGCAGGGACAATCAAAGCGTACAAGGTATTAACAAGGTTCAATTTGTTAGCCATAATGAACAACGGCACGATTCCAAGCTGGCTGGGCAACATCATGGTCGCGACGATGAAAAGAATGGAAAATTGGCGTCCCTTAAAGTGAAGTTTTGCGAAAGCAAAACCTGCAATTGCAGAGAAGATAACTTGAGCAACAGCTATTGCTATACCCACGATGAATGTGTTGATGAGCGCTTGCGTAAAGTAGACACCCTCGGCATTTAACACCTTGTTGGCAACCTCTAAGAAGCGTGGGCCAGGAACAAGTGATGGGGGAGTTTTTGAAATTTCTGCATCAGTATTTGATGAAACAATAAACATCCAATAAAACGGGAAAATTGAAAGAAATGTAATCAATGCCAACATCAAGTAATGAAGTTTGGACGTCTTTTGCCATTTAGGGATGTTGCGCTTCATCGGCTTCCCTCCCCTGAAATACGTCGGGTGATTACAAAGTTGATTGCCGAAATAATCAACACAATGATGGTGATTGCGATACCAATGGCTGCGGCGTATCCATACTTGTTGTTAAGGAAAGCTTGGTTGTACAGAAACAGAGTCAAGGTCAAGAACTGCTTTGTCGATCCGCCTTCAGCGTTTAGTTGCTGAGGTTCGGCAAACACCTGCAATCCGCCAATTGTTCCAACAATAAGAACAAATGTGATTGTGTTCTTTAGAGAAGGCAGAGTTACATATTTGAATTGCTGCCATTTCGATGCGCCATCAACAGAGGCAGACTCATACAGCTCATCTGGAATCGCCAACATAGAAGCTAGGAAAATCAGAGTGTTATACCCAACCCAGCGCCAAGAAATCATGGTGGCGATTTGGATGTGACTTGGAATTATTCCCTCGATGAAGTCAATATTTTCAACACCTGGTATCAAACTTAGGATGCCATTAATCAATCCATAATCACGACCAAATAGTTGCTGGAAAACAATGGTGATGGCGATGATTGATGTGATGTTTGGAACTAAGAGAATTGTTCTCCAAAAAGATTTTCCTTTTAGTCTCTTATTGCGAAGAATTGCAGCAAGGCTGATTGCAACTACGAGCTGCGGAAAAGTTGAAAGAACCCAAATGCTAAATGTGTTGCGAAGTGCAATCCAAAAATCAGAGTCCTGAAGAAGGAAAGTAAAATTATTTATACCGTTAAACTCTGATTCACCAAGAGGATCCCACTTGAAAAATGCGATGTAGATTGAATAAATCACTGGAGCTACACCGAAAACAATAAAGATTAAGAAAAATGGCGCAATAGCTGGATAACCCCACCGCCCATCTAGTGATGCAACGCCAGGCAGTTGCTTTTTCTCTTTCTTTTTCCAAGGAGTAAGGGGCGCTTTAGGGCGCCCCTTACTTTCCTTAAAAATTGTCATCGGTTGAACGCCTTAGTTCTTAAAGAGTTTATCGATGTCTGAAATAACAAGTTTGTACGACTTGTCAGAAGTCATCTTCTTTGATGCAACACGACCTAGGCCTGCACCAAAAGTAGAATCAATCTTTCTTTGTAGCTCGCCTTCAAAGATTGGCTTTAGCTTTAAAACACCCTTCGTGTAAATCTGTCCGACAGGTGCACCGCTAAAGAACTCATCCTTGTATTCGAGTAATGCAGCGTCATCGTATAAAACTGACGTTGAAGGGAACAATCCATAAGTTTTGAAAACCTTTAACTGTTGCTCTGGTGCCAAATACCAAGTTAAAAAGTCATAAGCTGCTTGCTTATTCTTTGAGTAGCTTGGAATTGCTAGCTGCGTACCGCCTTGATTTCCTCCACCGACTGGAAGATCAGCAATGTCCCACTTGCCCTTCGTGTCTGGTGCTTGCTTCTTGATGTAATCCAACATCCAAGCCGGTGCCAAGATAGTTGCCATTGCACCTTTATTCATTCCAATATTCCAGTCTGAGGTGAATTGACCTAGGCGAGCACCAATTCCAGAGTTAAGGGCTTTAACTGTTGTATCCCAAGCTTTTTTAATTTGAGGATTAGTTTTGTAAACCAGTTTTCCTTTATCGGTTCCATCTGGCTGGTAGTACTTAACAGTTCCTTGATTCATCACAGCGGCGTAGATTGAGCCAGCATCATCGATAAATCCTTTTCCGGACTTCTTCTCTGCAGGGGTTAATTTCGAAACATACTTTTGGCCTGTTGCAATAAATTGATCCCAGGTTGGCCATAGTTTGGAAACAGCAGCTCTATCGGTCGGTAGACCAGCTTTTTTAAACAAGTCGGTTCTGTATGCAACTTGTAATCCACCCACATCAGTTGGAATTCCAATAACGCTGTCATTAAAGGCAACTCCTTGTTCCCAGCGCCAAGGTAAATAGTTTTTCTTAATTTCATTTGCTGACAACCCAGCTGCTACGCCAACTGCTGCATTTGTATCTGAAGTTTTCATCTGACGAAGATCCTGGAAACAGTTAGGGCGATTACCTGTCCGCCAGTAACCTGAGTAAGGAGTCTCAAAAGCGATGATGTCTGCAGGTCCACCAGTCTGGCAAGACAAAATAGTCTTTTGATGCAAAGGGTCGACATCGTTTTTAATTGGAACAATCTTTACTTCTGGGTGCAGCTTTTGATACTCACGCTGCAGGCCTGGCTGAATAACTTCACCAAAGGTCCAAATAGTCAGAGTTACTTGTTCTACAGCCTTTGCTGGAGTACTAAGATCGCCAGCGCTTACCGCCAGGGCAACTACGACTCCTAGAAAACTGTTTCGTGTCAGCGACTTACTCATTGTGTGAACCTTTCGTCAAGAGATCTAACTGGCGGAGAGCATTGTAAATAAACTCTCAGGAAATCTCTACCAAAATGGGTTTCCATGAAAGCGGTTTCAAGGTACGCTATTTAAGCCATTACCGCCACATGGCGCAAGGGAATTTTTGTTAATATTGGGTAACAGAAAGAAGGTGAGCTGTGAGATCCAAGTGGTTATCACCAGCCCGCGTGTTAGTGGCCGTATCAATTGGCTTATCTCTTCTGGTTAATCCTGTCGCCGATGCCGCACCAAAAAAACTGAAGCTCCTGTGGTCCGATGAGTTCAATGGCAAAAAGGGTGTTGGCCCTTCGACCAAGGTGTGGAGCGCAGAAATTGGTGGCGGTGGCTGGGGAAATTCTGAACGACAGTTCTACACCGACAAAGCTGCCAACGCCTCGATGGATGGCGCTGGGCGGTTAGTTATCACAGCAAACCGAATTTCAAATGACTATGCAGAACAAGTAGGCGAAGTTCCAGGCACAGAAGACATTTTGAACAGATGCTCTGAGTGTCAATTTACAAGTGCGCGGTTAAAGACTGCACGCAAACTCAGTTTTCAGTACGGCCGAATTGAAGCGCGGATCAAAATGCCAGAGGGAATTGGTACATGGCCAGCTTTCTGGATGCTTGGCGGAGATTTACTTGATGGTGTCCCTTGGCCCGAATGCGGCGAGATCGACATAATGGAGTTTCGCGGAGATATTCCTGATCAATCCACTTCTGCAATCCATGGGCCAACTACTCCCCAAGGTTCTGGGCTGGGTGCTCGATTCTTAAGCGGCCCACCATTGTCAGAGGGTTTTCACACCTATGCACTTGAGTGGAAAAAGAACTCCTTGACTTTCCTTGTTGATGGCAGAGTCACCGGAACTTTCTCTGCAGCAGACACCGGATCGCGAGGTTGGGTATACAACCAAAAGTTCTTTTTGATTTTGAACCTTGCTATGGGTGGCACATACGCTGGCGAATACATAGACCCAGCCATTAACCAAGCTCAATTAAGCGTTGATTACATTAGGTTTTACTCTGTAAACGGGGTAGGAAAAGTCTTTAAAGGTTAATTAACTACACAATAGGAGCAAGAAAATGAAGCAGACAACAAGTACGCGAAAGTTCATCAGCGGGATTGCGATGCTCGCGCTCTTGCTAACTGGAAGCCTAATCGGCCAGAGTTCATCTACTGCTGCTGGTTTACCTACAGTCCGTGTGGTCTCGCCAGATTTCAACTCAGCAAATGAGACATTTGCCTCGGATGGTTTGGGGCAGTACTACGCAGCAGGTGGTCGTAGTTACTTCAAATACGTGGGTGCAGGCTCAACAATCACAATCACATACATCGTGACAAGTGATGGAACTGCGCCAGCTGCCGATAAGACAATTAACTTCATGGTCAATGCCCCATATAGTGGATCAAAAGCAGCATGGGAAGTTAATGGGAAATCTGTCGGAGCTTCTCAGGATTCAGCCACCGGTTATGGATTGATGATAACTGGCAAAACTGATTCTCAAGGCAAGGTCTCCTTCACCATCAAGAACACAGACACCGCAGCAAATGCAATGGCAATTCCTGCCTCAGAGACCCAGTCTCGTGCTACTACTGGTCGTCTCTATGGAAATATGAAAGCTGTTATTGATGGTTTAACAGATATGCAACAAGTCGTCGACCTTCTAACTTTCGATATTACAAAAGCAGCGGCAGAGACTTTGCCTGCAGGTGGAACAACACCAACACCAACGCCAACACCAACGCCAACTGCTACACCTACTCCAACACCAACTGCAACAATTGAAGCTCCTAAGTTGCTTCCATCAATGCGATTGATTTCTCCGGCATTTGGTCCATCAAATAGCGTTGATACTACTGGGGATATTGCCCAGTACTACTCAGCAAAAACTCGCGCTTTCTATACATATATCGCTGCGGGAACGACACTTACCTTGAAGTACTTGGTTACCAAGGATGGCGTCGCTCCTCTTGCAAATACCAAAGTAACTCTTCAAGTGAACTCTCCTTACAGTGGTTCAAAGGCAACTTGGTTATCTGGCAGCACTAAAATTGGTGTTCCAGCTTCAGAGACAGCATCTGGTGCCGACCTAACGGGAACAACTAATGCTGCAGGCGAAGTTGTATTTAACCTGAAGAACACCAATACAACCGGAACAGAAGCAACACCTGCATCACCTAATGCAGCTGCTCCAAAGATTCGTTTGTACGGAACTCTAAAGCCGGTTATCCCAGGTTATGGTGACAAAGATGCTGATGTAGATCTGGTTACCTTTGATGTTTACGAAGCACCAAAGGTTGTTGCTAAGAAAACAACTATCACCTGCGTAAAAGGCAAAATAACAAAGAAAGTAACTGCCGTAAATCCAAAGTGCCCTACTGGTTATAAGAAAAAATAGTAAAACCTTAAAAGGAACTCCCGGCATCTGTCATGGATGTCGGGAGTTTTACTGTGTAAAGACTTGCCCTTGGCCGTTTAACTCGTAGCTGCGGACCCAATCAATTGTCATAGTTGATGAAGCTAGATCTTGCCAAGAGCCGCTAAATGATGCATTCACGGCATTGTTTAAAATCAAGAAGAACTTGTCGTTAAAACTCCAGTGACCATATAGATTTTGTGGGGTTGTCGTTGAAATCAGTCTCCCATCGACATAATACGAAATCGAGTTCGGAAGCCATGCCACTGCATATGTGTGAAAATCCAAACTCAGATCCACGCCGACAGGTAGCGATGCAACTTTGTATTCATGATTCCAGCAGCAAGTATTTGGCGCATACGTAGTTGTGTAGTGAGTCGCAGAAGTAGCAATGGTTGGCTCATTGCCTCGGATCTCGGTGATATCCATTTCACCAGATGTTGGCCAACCAACCTCATTTATGGTGTCTCCCAACATCCAAAAAGCTGGGTGATTGCCGCTGCCACTTGGCATCTTGATCCGGGCTTCAATAAATCCATATTTAAAAGCTACTTTGCCATGAGTATCAATGCGACCACTGACAAAACCGCAATAATTGCTTAAACACTTTCCAGCATCGGCCGGCAACGCCCCCGAAATACGGTTGGTTGAGATCACCGCTGCACCATCTTCGCTGCCATCTAGCGCGATTGCAGAGGGTGCGTAGTAAACAACTTCGGTGTCAAAACAAGCGCCTCCACCAAGGGAATCTGGGACTCTGTGGCAGTTGCGCGCACTCCAGTTCCGTTCATTGATTGACGAGCCTTTGTTTCCCTTGAAATCTTCGCTCCATAATAGTTTTCCAATAGTTAAAGCTTGGATTTTAGGTTTTTCAGCCTCTGCTTTTGCAACCTTTGCTTTGAGTTCAGCTGCTTCTTTTGCCTGCGCCAGTGCCTTCGCTTCAGCTTCTAACTTCAATCGAACCTCTTCAGCTATTTTTGCTTCTATTGCATCTCTTTCAGCCGCTAATTGCGCCCATGTAGGGCCAATGAAAACTGTTGTCGCGGATATTGCCTTTAATCTCCAGACAAGTTTCTTGTCTACTTTTGTGCAAACATAACTTTTTCCCCAATGATTTTGGGTTAGACCTGGCTTTTTACAATTATTACCATTTATTGATTTGGCGACCCCAAGTGCGTTAGTTGGCATGAGTATGGCGATAATTAATGTGATTGCAAACAAGGAATCTAAACGCGAGATCGCCCTGTGCATAACTTAATCTTAGTTTATAACTCGCAATATTTACAGTATTTAGGTAATCTGAAAATGAATAACCACACTCTATTTAAGGCTATCCTCAATATAGATTTTCATGTTTCTTTGCAAGCGCTCATTTTCAGGATTACCGGCGAGTGCTAGTTCCCCATATTTTATTGCATCTTTATGTTCGCCCAATTTGTTAAAGGATAAAGCCATAAGGTCATAACCCCACCATTCCCAAACTGCTGGTTTCACTAAAATATGATCTTGACGATCGAGAGTTAAGATCTTAGAAGCAAAGTTATTGCAGTCTTGCCACTTACTCTGTAAGTGCGCAATGTGTGCTCTCCAATGCCAAGCCTCATAGAAACTAGGCGCTTGGTTAACGGCTTCTGTTGCATAACTTTCAGCAAAAGACCAGTGCCCTAACCATCTACATGCTTCTGAAGCCCACATGTTTGTAGCAGCTTTTTCAACATCCAAGCCACGATTTAGCGATAGTGCCTGGCCCGCCGTTGCAAGCACCTTCGGCCAGTTCTTATATTTTATATATTCGCGAGTTAGGTAGTGCGCCATTCGCCAATCGCTTGGATCTTCTACGACAGCTGCTTCAAGTAAATTCAAATATGATCTTCTTGGTTTCGAGAGGTCCATTAGATGATCTATGTCTAAATCAATCAACTCTCGCTTATGAATTTCGTTGTCAGTTTGAACGAGAATTTCGTGTATTGGGTATTTCCAGATAAACCCTTTGCGGGGATGAATCTTAAAACTATTCACATGCGAACGAACTTTCCCGTCCGGAAATCTCGTGTACACGTTTCTATACAGTGGCCATTTATTACCTGCTCGCCAAGCAGCCTCAACTTTTTCTCGCCAATCCTCAGGCAATACTTCGTCAAGATCCAATTGGATACAAATATCGAAATCCGCAGGTATCAATGCCAGCGAAGCGTTTCTGGCTACATCAAATCGCCATGGGGTCACATCTATTCGATAAGTTGTAACTCCAAGGGACTTTGCAATGAATCTAGTTTTATCGCGTGAGCCGGTATCGGCTAACAAGACCAAATCTGCATACCTTGCAGATTCGGCCCAACGCCGCACGAACTTTGCCTCATTCAAGGCTATGGAATACACCGCGATCTTTATGGGTAGTGTCAAGAGGTTGCTGCCTTCATCTTCAATAGTTAATCTAAATTACTAAAATCGTACCCTAAATTAATGCATATGAAAGCATGTCTAAATTTCTAGTCTCGTTTGAAACCTTGGATCTAGCGACAAGAGACTTTAGAAAATTTCGCAATCCCTCTCCATCCTTTTCTAGAATTTTAGAGAATACAGTTAAATGAGCTACCGAGGTAGAAGTTAACTCAACAAAAATATGGGATTGATTATGTTCTACTCCATCAAACTTAAATCTCGTGAAGACCTCATATTCTGTTTCAGAAACAAAAACTTCACCGTCAACATTGTAAACATCTCTGGCAATAGCCTCGACAATTTCGGAGTAGCTCTCAGGAGTCAACGCGCTATACAAGAGTTCTAGACAACAGTTTAGATCTTCCCCAAAAACAAAATCTTTTTGCATGGAGAAAGTAGAAACATCTTCGGCCCAGCTAACTACAGGTGAGTTCATATCCAAACCCACCTGTAGTCCGCTAGTTGTCAATTTTTCGCCTTGGCCTTAGCTGCTGCCTTAGCCGCTGCTGCCTTAGCTGCTGCTGCCTTAGCTGCTGCTGCCTTAGCTGCTGCTGCCTTAGCTGCTGCTGCCTTAGCTGCTGCTGCCTTAGCTGCTGCTGCCTTAGCTGCTGCTGAAGTAGAGACTGTCAAATCAGTACCCGAATCGTTGTCAACAGTTTGATAGTTAATCTTTGTTAACTCAACAACTCCTGTCGTACCCGTTAACCTCTTACCCTGACGATCCGTTAAGGAAACCTTGATAGTTTCGAAATCAGCGCCCGCGTAGAGCACGCCCGTCACCATAAGAGTTTCAATAAACTGACCTCTCGAGTTCAATCCATGACTTGGAATAAGGACCAATTGCTGAAGCTTAGAACCCGCATTGGATAATCTAAGACCCGGAGACAACGCCAACCTATTGGCGTCCGCACCGTTCACTGCCCTCGTTTGAATTGTCAACTTCACCATGTAGAAGTTACCAGAAGTTACCTTCGTCGCAATCGTCGCGGTATTGGATTGAGTGAACTTTATTGTTCCCATTTGAACAAATGGAAGAGCATCGTTGCCCTTTGCACCCGTAGCACCCGTAGCACCCGTAGCACCCGTTGCTCCAGTTGCACCCGTCGCTCCAGTCGCTCCAGTTGCTCCAGTTGCTCCAGTTGAGCCAACTCCTGCGGAGCCTGCAGCTCCAGGAGTGCCTATGCCTGTCGCACCTGTCGCACCTGTCGCACCAGTTGCGCCGGTTGCACCAGTAGATCCAGTTGCACCGGTGTTACCAGTAGCTCCAGTTGCGCCGGTTGCTCCAGTTGCTCCAGTTGCACCAGTTGCACCTGTAGATCCAGTTGCACCGGTGTTACCAGTAGCTCCAGTTGCACCTGTAGATCCTGTGGCACCTGTTGCGCCGGTTGCACCAGTTGCACCGGTGTTACCAGTAGCTCCAGTTGCACCTGTAGATCCTGTGGCACCTGTTGCGCCGGTTGCACCAGTTGCACCTGTAGATCCAGTTGCACCGGTGTTACCAGTAGCTCCAGTTGCGCCGGTTGCACCAGTTGCACCTGTAGATCCAGTTGCACCAGTTGCACCGGTGTTACCAGTAGCTCCAGTTGCACCTGTAGATCCTGTGGCACCAGTTGCGCCGGTGGCACCTGTTGCGCCGGTTGCGCCGGTTGCACCTGTTGCACCTGTAGATCCTGTGGCACCTGTTGCGCCGGTATCACCAGTTGCACCTGTAGATCCAGTTGCACCAGTTGCACCGGTGTTACCAGTAGCTCCAGTTGCACCTGTAGATCCTGTGGCACCAGTTGCGCCGGTGGCACCTGTTGCGCCGGTGGCACCTGTTGCACCTGTAGATCCTGTGGCACCTGTTGCGCCGGTATCACCAGTTGCACCTGTAGATCCTGTGGCACCTGTTGCGCCGGTTGCACCTGCTGCACCTGTAGATCCTGTGGCACCTGTTGCGCCGGT